>MDSZ01202159.1_pt1 | contig 15032 bp, 19 predicted proteins | sample 811201 | NCBI WGS metagenome assembly MDSZ01 (sample SAMN05326647, study PRJNA326480) | marine metagenome | isolation source: seawater | place: Indian Ocean: North | collected 2010
ATTCTTGGTAAGCAACACTAATTAACAATTATTTAAAATTAAAAGGGGCGATTTATTCGCCCCTTTTTTTTTACCTGAATCATGGTAATTTAGAAATATGATACCAACATGGGCGATAGTTTTAGATTACGTTTTAGGAACCATAATGTGGACTTTAATAGGTCGCGCGTTTATGAATATTTTTCAAAGAGAAGACTCGACTTTTTTCTTTATGAGAGTTTTTGTTAAATATACAAATCCAATAATCAATTTATTCAAATTTATTACTCCAAGTTTCTTGTTTGGCCCTTTTATAGCACTTTATGTGGCTTGGTTCTTTTATCTTTTCAGATTCTACGCTATGCCATATATTTTAGGCTACGATGTTTGGGGCATGTTAGCATTTCCATTAGAAAGCGATTTTTCAAGACAATTATATCAACTATTTAATTAATCTTATTTTTTGACAAAATTTTGGATTAAAATATAAATAAAGAATGTGTAATTCGATTAAAATTTCTCCATCTATTTTGTCAGCTGACTTTAGCAAATTAGGTAGTGAGGTTATTTCATTAGAGAAAGCTGGAGCTGACTATATACACATTGACGTGATGGATGGACACTTTGTTCCAAATTTAACAATTGGACCAGAAGTTATTAAAAAACTAAGACCACTTACAAAAAAAATATTTGACGTTCATTTAATGATCTCTCCTGTAGATAATTTTATAAAAGATTTTGCAGATGCTGGGGCTGATATCATAACTTTTCATCCTGAAGCAACTAAAGATACCTCTAAAACAATTCAGCTTATAAGGAAGGAAAATAAGAAAGTCGGAATTTCTCTTAAACCTCGTTCAGAAATTAGTCTGATAGAAAAATATTTATCTGAAATCGATCTAGTTCTAATAATGAGCGTTGAACCAGGATTTGGGGGCCAGAAATTCATGCCTGAAGTGCTAGAAAAAACAAAAAATCTAAAAGACATAATCGAAAAAGAAAATTTAAATGTAGATATTGAAATTGATGGTGGAATAAACTTTCAAAATTGTTCTCTGGCAAAAAAAGCCGGTGCAAATATTCTCGTTTCCGGGTCAACTATATTTAAAGAAAACAAGGGTGATCTAAAAAAAAACATAGAAATATTAAGAAAAAATTAATAGATGTTTGGCTTAAAGGGTGCCTATTTTTATTTAGTTGCGATCCAAATCACATTTCTCAAATTTTTAAAAAAGATTTATTTTAAATCTAATCATTATAACAAGTCTTTAAAATCAAAAATACCAGTTCAGGTTCACTTTAACCCTAATCCATATTTACTTTCTATAATAACTCCTTACACAAAAAAATCATTTAAAATTAGTGAAATAAGTTCAAATGATTTTTGGATTGAAAATAAAAATAAAAATATTTTGAAACATCATAATTTTTTATGGCTTAGTTTAATTGATAGAAAAATTGATGGCAAAAATATACAGAAGATTATTTACTTGTGGATGTTAAAATATTCTGATTTCAAATGGAAGATCTGGGAAACATCAACTTTAAGTAAAAGATTAATAAGTTGGATACACAATATAGATATAATCATTAATAATGGAACCTTCGAGTTTAAAAAAAGATTTTTTGAGAATATAATTTTGCAATGTAACCATTTGAAAAAGAATATAGGATTTGAAAAAGACCCCTCAAAAAAATTAGAAGTTCTTACTGCATTGATATTATCAGGTATTATATTTAAGGACTATATTGATAATTATAATATTGCGATTAAAGAGCTCGAAAAGTTTGTAAAATCTTATTTCGATAAAGATGGTTTCCCATTAACAAGAAGTTCGAATGATCTTGTTTTTTTCACTAAATATCTTTTGTTATGCTACGAAAATATTAAAGACGCTCAACAATACATGCCTGAATTTCTCGATGATATTCTAAAAAAAAATTTACACTGTATAAAGTTTTTCAAAACTCCAAATAATGAAATTCCTCTTTTTAATGGTGCATCAGAAAATAATTTAAATCTGTTTGAAAAATACTTGGACCGTTTCAAGTTAATAAAAAAAGAGAAGAGAAATACTATCGGGGGTATTTTTTATGCTAAATCTAAAAACCAAGTTTTCTATTTTGATATTGGAAATCCACCAAGCAAAAGTTTTTCGAAAAATTATCAATCAGGACCGCTATCATTTGAATATTTTTTAGATGGAACAAAAATAATTACAAACTGCGGATTTGGAGATAATATTTCTACTAAAGCAGAGCTGATAAGCAGGTTAACTGCAAGCCAATCTACATTAACTATAAATGATACAAGTGTAACTAAATTTGAGAGAAGCAGATTTATAAATAGAGTATTTGGAAACTCTATTAAAAATACTTTTAAGACTGCTGAGCATAAATTTAATAATGATAAAAAAATAATTGGGTGCTCTAGCTCACACAATGGATATGAAAAAAATTTTAATTGTATTCATAATAGAGAAATTTATCTGGATCTTGAAAATAATAAATTAAAAGGTGCAGATCATATAATAAAAAAAAGTGATGGGGTGCCTATTAGATACGTATTCAGGTTTCATCTGAGTCCAGGACTCACTGCTGTAAAAACTATGAGTGGTAATAGTGCATTGATACAGATATCAAAGTATAAATCACTAATTTTTACAATTAAAAATGAAGATCTAGAAATAGAAAAAAGTATATATCTCGCTGGAAAGAAAATATTAGATAATACTTGTATAACAGTTTCTGGTAATCTAGTTAATAAAAACAAGTCATTTGACTGGGAAGTAAAGAAAAAAATTTAGAAATGAATTTAAAAATTAAAAATGCTTTGATTTCTTTATCAGATAAAGAAAATATAATACCTTTATTAAAAATTTTATCAAAATTTAAGATAAGGATTATAAGCTCTGGAGGAACTTACAAAGTTATTAAAAAACTTGGCTACGCTTGTACCGAGCTGTCAAAATTTACAGGTTTTAAAGAAATGTTAGACGGAAGAGTTAAAACACTTCATCCTAAAATACACGCAGGCATCTTGCATGATAGACAAAATAGGACCCACAAAAATGAAATGTTTAAAAATAAATTCCCGCCAATCGATTTGATCGTGGTCAACTTTTATCCATTTCAAAATGTAGTTCAAAACTCAAAAAATCCTAAAAGTATAATTGAGAATATAGATATTGGTGGTCCAACAATGGTTAGGGCTGCAGCAAAAAACTTTAAAAATGTTGCAATTATTACAAATAAAAATGATTACACTTTGCTTATTAGAGAATTAGAAAAGAATAATGGTAAGACAAGCCTAAACTTCAGAGAAATTATGTCCTCAAAAGCTTTTGGATTGACGGCTTATTACGACTCAATGATAGCAAATTGGTTTAATAATAAATTAAATATTCAATTTCCTGAAAGACGGACTATTTTTGGGAAAAAATTAAGAAGATTAAGGTATGGAGAAAACCCACATCAGGAAAGCTGTATCTACGTTAATGATTATAATGACAAAGAAATTGGTTTTACTCAATTGAATGGCAAAGAACTTAGCTTTAACAATTATAACGATATTTTTGCAGCATTAGATGTTCTTAAATCTATAAATAAAAAAGCCGGGACAGTTGTAATTAAACATGCAAATCCATGTGGAGTATCAGAAAGTAAAAATCTATTAGATTCTTTTAAAAATGCCTATAACTGTGATCCTTTAAGCGCCTTTGGTGGCGTTATAGGTTGTAATTACAAAATAAATAAAAAAATTGCCTTTGAAATATCGAAGAATTTTTTGGAGGTAATTTTAGCCAAGGGATTTGATAAAGATTCTTTAAAAATTTTAAAAAAGAAAAAAAATTTAAGAATAATTGATATATCGAAGTATAGGCCTAAAAATAATTCATCTATAAAAAGTTTCGATGGATCTTTCTTAATCCAAAGTAGAGATAAAATTATTATTGATAATAAAAAACTTAGGTGTGTTACAAAATTAAAACCTAACAAAAAAGAACTAGACGAAATTAAGTTCGCTTTTAATATAAGTAAATTTGTTAAATCTAACGCGATAGTAATATGTAATAATTTCTCGACTATAGGTATTGGAGCAGGTCAACCTAGCAGACTTGATAGTTGTAAAATTGCTATTCAGAAGGTAAAAAGATTTCAACCAAAAAAGATTAGAAACTCAATAGCTGCGTCTGATGCTTTTTTTCCATTCGCAGATGGAATTAAGACTTTAATAAAAGCTGGTGTAAAAATTATAGTCCAACCTGGCGGGTCTATTAGAGACAAAGAAGTAATAAATGTTGCAAATAAAGCAAAAATTAAAATGCTATTTACTGGAATTAGACATTTTAATCACTAATTAAATTTTATCTATTTTTGCAGCAAGGATAAAATCACTTTCGGCTAATCCCTTAATTGCATGAGTAAAAATTTTTATTTTACAATATCCCCACCCAAAAGATATATCTGGATGATGATTTTCTTGTTCAGCTACATTTCCAACTTTATTGACAAAATTTTGACTATCGATGAAATTTTTAAATTTAAATTCTTTAAATAAATAAAAATTTTCATCGTTATTTTTTTCAACATCCCAGCCATCAACTTTTTTTAAATACTTATGAATTTCAGATTTATCAAAAGGAGGAATATCGCCCTCACAAGGAATACATTTTTTTTTTGCTAAATCACTCATTTTAAAATAATGGAGCGGGCAAAGGGACTTGAACCCTCGACCTTCTCGTTGGCAACGAGACGCTCTACCACTGAGCTATGCCCGCAATTAATTAATTATAATATAACGACTCTGTAATGGTCAACATAAATAAAATGTCACTATCGAAATTGGAAAATTTTTAATATAATGAAAATATGAAAACCTATCCAAAAATAATTCCTGTTTTCCCTCTTAGCGGTGTTATCTATTTTCCTAAGACAAATTTACCTTTAAACATTTTTGAACAAAGGTATCTAGACTTAGTAAATGATACTTTTAGCAAAGATAAACTTATGGGTATGGTTCAATCCCAAAAGAGTGGAAAGGAAATATACAAAGTGGGTTGTTTGGGAAAAATAAGTGATTTCCAAAAAAGCAGAGATGGGAGGGTATTAATAAATCTTACTGGAATTACAAGATTTAATATTTTGCAAGAAATTGAGAATAAGAAATTATATAGAGAGTTTAAAGTTGATTATAAAAATTTTGAATTGGATCTAATTAATAGCACGGAAGATTTTAGTACTCAAAGTTTAATGGAAAAAGCCAAAATCTTTTTTAAACGAAACGGACTTTTATTAAATTGGAGAGAATTTGAGAAGCTTGATGAGCTCCAAAAAATAAATACATTGTCAATGATCTCCCCTGTCACAAATGAAGAAAAACAAAAATTATTAGAGTCTCTTACTATTAAAGATAAAGTTAACACTTTGGAAAGTATAATTAGTTTTTACTTACACGAAGTTAATTTTGGCAATCAAACTATTCAATAATTTAATTTGCCGACTTATTCATTGAGTCAAAGAAATCTGAATTATTTTTTGTATTTTTCAGTTTGGAGATTAAAAACTCAATTCCATCCATTGTACCCATTGGGCTTATAATTCTTCTTAGCACATTCATTTTTGACAACTCATCTTTAGCAAATAATAATTCTTCTCTTCTCGTTCCTGATCTCGTGATGTCTAAGGCTGGATATATTCTCTTATCAGCAACCTTTCTATCAAGGATTAACTCTGAGTTACCAGTTCCTTTAAACTCCTCAAAAATGACTTCATCCATCCGACTCCCGGTATCAATTAATGCTGTTGAAATTATCGTAAGTGATCCTCCCTCTTCCACATTTCTTGCTGCTCCGAAAAACCTTTTTGGTCTTTGAAGAGCGTTTGCGTCTACACCACCAGTCAATACTTTTCCTGAACTCGGTATTACTGCGTTGTATGCTCTTCCTAATCTAGTAATAGAGTCCAAAAGTATAACCACATCTTTTTTGTGCTCTACTAATCGTTTGGCTTTTTCAATTACCATCTCAGCAACTGCTACGTGTCGAGAAGCCGGCTCATCAAATGTAGAAGCTACCACTTCGCCTTTTACAGATCTTTGCATATCTGTGACTTCTTCCGGTCTTTCATCTATGAGCAACACCATTAAATAGCACTCTGGATGATTGGCGGTAATAGATTGTGCAATATTCTGAAGTATGATTGTTTTTCCTGCTCTTGGTGGTGAAACGATTAACGATCTTTGTCCTTTCCCAATCGGACTAACTAGATCGATTAATCTTGCAGTATTATCTGGTTTTTTTTCTATTTTTGTTGTTTCAACCTCTAACTTAATCCTTTCATTTGGATAAAGTGGGGTGAGATTGTCGAAAGCTATCTTATTTTTTCCTTTTTCTGGATCATCGAAATTAATTTTATTTACTTTTAGTAAAGCGAAATATCTTTCTGCATCTTTTGGACCACGAATCTCTCCTTCGACTGAGTCTCCTGTTCTTAGACCAAACCTTCTTATTTGACTTGGACTAACATAAATATCATCTGGTCCAGGAAGATAATTAGACTCTATTGCTCTTAGGAAACCAAATCCATCTTGTAATACTTCCAAGACACCTGTAGCAGTAATTTGCTCATTTTTTTCTGCAAGTTTTTTTAATATAGCAAATAATATTTCTTGCTTTCTAAGTGTACTAGGATTTTCTATTCCTAGCTTTTCAGCTTCGCTAATAAGTTCTGCAGGATTTTTTTGCTTTAATTCTTGTAAATTCATGAAATTGTAGTTGATTAAGGAATGTAATAAAAATATATGTCTTTTTTTAAAAAATTCAACCCCTAATTATTGAGGTTTAAATATTGCAACAAATATTACTACAATTAGTATAATTGTGGGGATTTCATTATAAATCCTGAAAAATTTTGATGTTTTTTCGTTGTTATCAATTGCAAAATCACTAAGAAACTTCCCTAGGGTAAAATGATAAAAAGTTAACAAAATCACAGCAATAATCTTTATCTGCATCCACAGCTCCAAGAAAACAGCAAAACCTAGACTATGTAATAACAACACACCAAACAACCATGAAAGAAGCATTGCTGGCATCATTATGAAGTTATAAAGCTTTCTTTCCATAATTTTAAAAATATTTTTTTGTGACTCATGCTCGGCCTCAGAGTGATATACAAATATTCTTGGTAGATATAAAAGACCCGCCATCCAAGAGATAACCGCAATTAAGTGTAATGCTTTAAACAACAAGTATAAATTCATTTATAAATATTTACTTACCAATTTTTCAAAGAGCTCAATATGTTCATCGTCGTCGTTTAAACAAGGAATTAAATCAAAATTTTTACCTCCTTTTTTAATAAAACTGTCTCTTCCTTGAATGTTTATTTCTTCAAGTGTTTCCACACAGTCGGAAGCAAAACCGGGACAAATTACAAGTAAATTTTTAACTCCTCTTTTTGGAAGATCTTCTAAGGTTTTATCCGTGTAAGGAGTTAGCCACTCTTGAGGTCCAAATCTTGACTGGAAGGTAGTTTGAATTTCTACTTTACTGAATTTTTCTCTCATTAATCTTGTAGTTTTATGACAATAGCAATGATATGGATCACCTTTATCAAAATAGGATTTAGGTATACCGTGATAAGAGGAAATTATAAGATCAGGCTTCCAGTTTATATTATCAATTTTTTTTTCAATACTATTAATTAGTGCATTAATATAAAGAGGATTGCTTTCATAATGAGGTATAATTTGTAAGCTTGGTTGCCACCTCATTTTCATTAAACTCCTATAAATTTCATCACATACGGTTGCGGTAGTGGCTGCGGCATACTGAGGATATAGAGGAAGAATAATTATATTCTCACATCCTTTTTCTTTAAGTTTATTAAGTTTAAATTTTATGCTTGGGTTCCCATATCTCATAGCGAAATCAACTAGAATTTTTTCACTACCAATTTTTTTATTTAATTTAATTGCCTGATTTTTAGTAAAGTATAACAATGGAGATTCATTGTTTTCCTTTCTCCAAATCTGTTTATAAGCATGTGCTGTTTTAGATGGTCTGAAAGTTAAAATAAATAAATTCAATATTATTTTCCACAAAAGAGGATTAACCTCGATTACTCTTCTATCAGATAGAAACTCTTTTAAATATTTCCTGATATCCCACCAGCTTGTTGAGTCAGGTGTGCCTAAGTTTATTATTAAAACGCCAGTTTTACCAAACTTCACATTTGGGTGATCTTTATCCATCAAAATTCCTATAAAAATTAATTAATTTATTTACATTATCAGGATCTGTTTCAGGAAGTAACCCGTGTCCTAAATTAAAAATATAGGGAATATCATTAAAAGCCTGAATGTATTTCGTCGCTCCTCTTATTATTTCCTTCTCGGATTTTAACATTACAGACGGATCTAAACCTCCTTGCAAAACAACATTTTTTAAATTTTTCTTTGCCCATTGTGGCTCAATAAGAGGATCTAGGTTTATGCCATCTGGTTTAACAAAATCATTAAAGCTTTTATATTTGTCCTTAATACCTCTAGGGAAAGATATATTTGGAATTTCCTTTTCTTTACAAAATTCCGTAATTTTAGCATTGGGTATAAAACAATAACTATTAAGGTATTCGTCTGGAATTAAACCGGCCCATGAATCAAATATTTGAATAACATCTGCACCTGCATTTATTTGATTTTGGATGTGTAAGCACAAATATTTTATTAGCTGATTAATTATTTGTGGCAAATCAAGTTTTTTACTTTCTAATGTAGCTAAATCTATTTCGTTTTTACTTTTTTTTAAATCTAGCATGTAGACTAATAATGTCCACGGAGCTCCAATAAAACCTATTAATGATTTCTCCCTATTCAGTTTTTTTTTTGTGATTTGAATTGCTTTATAAATTGGTTTTAATTTTTTTGTAAATTCTTTTTCATCGTTATTCATAAAAGATTCCATATCGAATGAACTTAACTTTGGCCCATGGTTTTTATTAAATACTACTTTTTGCCCTAAGGCATAAGGCACCATTAAAATATCAGAGAAAATAATAGCAGAGTCTAAATTAAATCTTTTTATAGGTTGAAGAGTAATCTCTGAACTTAATTCACTATTTAAGCATAATTCAATGAAATTTGTATTTTTAGACCTTATTTCTCTAAATTCAGGAAGGTAACGACCTGCTTGTCTCATAAACCAGACCGATTTACAATTTATTTTTTCATTCAATATTCTCTTTAAGTTACTCATAACATTAGTTTTTTTTTTAAAGTTGTTTTAGTTGTAGGTTCTGTTTAATACTCATATAACTTTTTATTCATACTCTATACACAGACTAGTTAATAAGTTTTTTAAAAAAAGCCATAATATGTTAACCTTATTAATCTTATTAACATTAGTAAAACAACATTATTAACATCTAACAAATTGTTTAAATGATGTTAATTAGTGTTAATGTTTTGTCATGCAAGTTTAAAAAGGGTGCAAAACTGCTAGTTATTACTTATTTATTAACAAATATATGAACGAAAAATACAATGTATATCTTGTGTCTGACTCAACAGGCGAAACCCTTGATAGAATATTTCTATCTTTAAAATCGCAATTTGCCAATTTTGAATACCAAAAGAAAGAGTATGCTTTTGTCAGAACAGAACAACAAATTGATAAAATTATTAAAGAGTGTAACGAACTCGAAAATTCTTTAATTCTTTATACAATAGTGGAAACAAAGTTAGCCAAGTATATTTCTAATCAAAGTGAAAAAAACAATGTTCCATGTTTCGGAATTTTAGGTAATTTGATTTTAAGTTTTTCAAAACTCCTTAATCAAAAAGCTATTCATAAACCAAGTGCACAACATGTGCTTGATGACGACTATTATAAAAGAATTGAAGCAATTCAATTTACGATGTCACATGATGATGGCAAAAAAGTTGAAGATCTGAACACTGCTGATGTTATCCTATTAGGAGTTAGCAGAACAAGTAAAACGCCAACATCGATTTACTTAGCAAACAGAGGATATAAAACAATTAATATTCCTTTAGTATTAGATCAAAAAATACCACCTGGACTTAAGGAAAATAAAAAAGCCTGTATCATCGGGTTAGTTGCAGATCCCACAAGACTAGCAGATATAAGAAGAAATAGAGTTGCAATAATGAAAGATCATAAACTTAAAGAATATACGGATGTTGAGCATATTAAAAAAGAGGTTAGTGATTCAAAAAATCTTTTTAAAAAAAATAATTGGCCAACAATCGATGTAACACGAAGATCTGTTGAGGAAACGGCCGCTTCTATTTTAAAAATTATCGAAATCAAAAAGAGTAAATGAAATTAATTTTAGCATCTAAGAGCGGGGTTAGAAAAAAAATTTTAGACGATCACAAAATTAACTGTGAAGTAATTGTTTCAAATGTAGACGAGGATGAGATAAAAAAATCCTTATTAGCTGAAGGCGCCGACCCACTAACAATTTCTAAAAATCTAGCTGAGATTAAATCCGTAAAGGTGAGTATGAAAAATCCAGATAGGTTAGTGTTAGGGGCAGATAGTGTCATTTCATTAAATGGTGAGTTGATCAATAAGCCAATGAACAGGGATGAAGCTTTAAATATTCTAAAAAAACTCAACAATTCTAAACATTTTCTTATAAGTTCTGTATGTATTTCCAAGAACGGCGCCATGATATGGAATCATACTGATAAATCTGAACTAAAAATGAAAAAATTTTCTGATAAAGAATTTTTAGCTTATTTAAGTAAAATTAAAACAGAAACTCTCCTAGCTTACGGAGTTTATCAAGTCGAAGCAGAAGGACTAAAGCTTTTTGAATATGTTAAAGGCGATCGCAACTCTATTATGGGTTTGCCAATAAAAGACATTATCAGCTATATTGATCAATATAAAATATGACAAAAATTTTTGGAATAATTGGAAACCCAGTTAAACATTCTTTATCCCCTGTGCTTCATAATTATTGGTTTAAAAAATATAAAATTGATGCAAGTTACTCAATTATCGATACAAAAGAAGGTGAACTCCCGGATATTGTAAAAAGAATTAAAGACAAAGAATTAAGCGGGATAAATATTACGCTTCCATACAAGCAAAAAATTGTTCCCTATTTAGATGTGCTTGTAAATGATGCCCAACTGACTAATTCCGTGAATACAATCTATCTAGACAATCAAGAAACTATAATAGGCGAAAACACAGATGTTTTCGGTTTACAAGCAGCATACTTGAAAGAAGTAGACGACGCCCCTAAAAAGAATACTTTAATCATCGGTGCAGGGGGTGTTTCACCCTCAGTAATATTATCTTTGCAAAAGTCCGGAGTAAAAAAAATTACAATAATAAATAGAACAAAAGAAAAATGCATTTTTTTAAAAAAGAAATTTAAAAACTTAGAAATTATTGAGTGGGAAAGCCTTAGAGAAAAAATTAGGAATTATGATATAATTATTAATGCCACCAGTTTAGGTTTAAAAAATAAGCAAGATTTTGAATTTAATTTTGAGCCAACTAAAAAAGACTTAATCTATATAGATACAATTTACAATCCATTAGAAACCAAAACATTAAAATATTTAAAAGACAAAGATATAAAAGTTTTTAATGGACTTAATATGTTCATTTATCAAGGACAAAAGGCATTTTATCTTTGGAACAAAGTTAACCCAGAAATTGATGATAAATTAATTGACCTTCTTCTCTCAAAACTAAAATGATTAAAATAGGAATAACAGGATCACTTGCATCTGGAAAGTCAACTGCTAGTAAAATTCTTTCAAAAAAACGAGGCCCTTTATTCAGTGCTGATGACGTTGTCAAAAAATTATATAGAAGTAATAGTTTTAAAAAAACTGTTGCAAAAAGGTTTAATATTAAAAAAGAATTAAATCTAAAAAAAGCCTTAAAAGAAAAGATTTTAACCAACAATTCTCTCATAAAAAAACTTGAGAATATGATTCATCCGTTTGTTAGAAAAAAAATGAAAATTTTCATAAAAAAAAATAGTAGCAAACATATAATTTTTTTGGAAATACCTTTATTGATTGAGAGTAAATTGATGAAGTATTTTGATGTAATTATTCTTATAAAATCAAAAACCAACATAAGATTAAAAAGATTTTTGTTAAAAGGAGGAAACAAACGTTTATTTAAAATTCTAAATAGTAAACAATTAAGTGATTTACAAAAAAGTAGGTTTAGTGATTATATCGTTGAGAATAACAATAATATTAAAGCATTAAAAAAAAATTTACTAAGGATTGTAAATGATATATGAGTGAAATTTTTTTAGACACAGAGACAACAGGGTTGTCTTTTAGAGAAGGTCACAAAATTGTAGAAATTGCATGTATTGAAACAAATGATCTAATCAGCACTGGCAGAGTTTTTCATAAATATATAAATCCAATGAGGGATGTTCCTGAACAGGCTTTTAAAATTCACGGTTTCTCAAACAAATTTTTAAGTGATAAGGAAACCTTTGTGGAAGTAGCAGAGGAGTTTTTAAATTTTATAAAAGGAAAAAAAATTATTATTCATAACGCACCTTTTGACCTAAGTTTTTTAAATGGAGAACTAAACGCAATAAACAAAGATAAGATCGATCAAAATAAAGTGATAGATTCGCTTAATATTGCTAGAAATAAATTTCCAGGAGTTTCTAATTCTTTAGATGCATTGTGTAAAAAGTTTAATATTGACCTTTCAAAAAGAACAAAACATAATGCTTTGTTAGATTGTGAATTGTTAAGAGAAGTTTATATTAATCTTTTAGATGCAAAAGAGCCAAGATTTAATCTTTCTTTAAATAATCAAGAAAAAAATACCATCAAAGATAAAAGATATAACAAGAAAATTATAGCTATCTCTGATGAAGAGATTAAGTTACATAAAGATTTTATAAAAAAAGACTTAAAGAAAAACTTTTATTGATTTTTTTTGCTATTATAAAGTTTCTGAAAATCCACATTTTCACTTATTTTAATTTCTTTAAAACCAGAGTTTTCAAATAAATTTATAAATATTTTTCTTAAATCTGAATATACTTTTGAAGGCACCTCTACTAGAATAATTTTCTCTAATTTACTTTTATCTGTATTATTATTAGATAGCTCAATAATTGTAGCGTATACAATTTGAGTTTCTATTTTTTCAAAATCCTTTTTTGTAGGAGTTAAATTAATTGATGTTAAAACTTCAATAATATTTTCTTTTACCTGATTACTTTTTATGTCGATATTAATCTTGTAATTTTCAATATTTTTTGAAAGTAAAAAAAATGTCCTTGGGTTAGGTATATTGAAATTTAAATACTTTATATATTTACCAATTATCTTAAAGCTCATCTTTTTTTTTGTCTATAATTTCACCATCAATTATTTTTTCATTATTTTTTTTTTTATGAAATTTAGTCTTATCTCTGAGCGCAACCTTAAATAAAGCGGTTCTAGTAAATGGAATTAATAGTAGAAATCCAACTAAATCTGTAAAAAAACCGGGGATTATTAGCAATAAAGCAGCCAATGCAATAGATGCCCCTGAAAGTAGCTCGTACACCGGGACTTTGTTTTGATATAAATTTATTAATCCTGTTCTCAAAGCTTGGATGCCCTGAATTCTTGCATAATAAACACCGACTATTGCAGTGAGAAAAATTAATGCAATTGTATTGATTGCTCCAATTTTGCTACCGATTTTAATCATCAAAAATATCTCAAATGCGGGTAATCCAAGAAATATTAGGAAAAATGTGTTCATTTGTCTGATACAAAATTATATTATTCATGTATATTTATCAAATAATGAGCAATAATTTTGGCTATTTAGACATAATTTTATTAGGTATGATTGCAGGCTTTATAATCTTGCGACTAAGGAGCATTTTGGGGCGTAAGACAGGCCACGAGTCCAAAGTTTACCCAAATTTTGCTGAGAAGAAATTTAGTATGCCGCAAAAAGATGTCGAGCCAATTGAACAAAACCTAGATGTACTTGAGGGTAAAGATAAAAAAGAATTTTTAAGAGGAGCTGAGATTGCTTATGAAAGTATTCTAACTTCGTTTGCAAGTGGAGATCTTATTAAGCTTAAAGCTTTACTTTCACCTAATATGTTTTCTAATTTCTCGGATGCTATTAAAGCAAGAAATAAAGATAACATTAAATCAGAATTTACTTTTATTGGGGTAAAAGAATCCTCTGTTGCTAAATATGAGAAAATTAAAGATAATTTATTCGCAACAGTTAAGTTTGTTGCAGAAGTAATATCTGTAAAGAAAGACAAAGATAATAAAATAATTGAGGGGAATCCTGATAAAATAAAATATGTAAGCGATAGTTGGAAATTTACAAAAAATATCAACAACAAAAGTCCAAACTGGTATTTATCTGAAATTATCAGCAAGTGATAAAAAAAAAAGATCTTTCCCAAGATGATAAAAAGGTTTGGGAAGATTACATTAAAAATCCATCAGATATTTACGACAAAGATAGAAAAAATCAAAAAATCGCAAAGAATGAGAGATTTAAATTTGATTTGCATGGTTATTCTTTAGATGGTGCAAACAAAAAAGTAAGAGAAATAATTTTTTTTTGTATAGAAAATAAATTCAAAGAATTATTATTAATCACAGGTAAGGGAATGCACTCCACGAATGATAATGATACTTATATTTCGAAAGACTTTGGAAAATTAAAATTTTCTGTCCCAGAATTTATTAGATCTGATCTTGAATTATACAAATTTATAATTTCAATAAATAAAGCTGATGTTAAAGACGGTGGAGAGGGTGCAATTTTAATAAAATTTAAAAATTTATAATATAAATTTTGAAAGATCTGTATCTTTTACTAAATTACCTAAATTATTTTGGACAAATTTTTTATCTACTGTGATTGTTTCTCCAGCTTTATCTGTTGCGTTGAAACTTATATCATCTAATACTTTCTCAATGATAGTATGTAGTCTTCTTGCTCCAATATTTTCAACTGAAGAATTAACTTCCGCAGATATTTTCGCAAGCA
>MDSZ01232019.1_pt1 | contig 15031 bp, 16 predicted proteins | sample 811201 | NCBI WGS metagenome assembly MDSZ01 (sample SAMN05326647, study PRJNA326480) | marine metagenome | isolation source: seawater | place: Indian Ocean: North | collected 2010
AAAATCACTTGCTGTTGTGTTCAGCTCATATCCGTGACCACACGATGTTAACGAAGAGCACTTTCCCACTTGCATGCAACACAAATCACGATCGACGATACCACACGTCGCACCGCTGCAGTATTGGCCCCCATTTGCTACATTCGAAATGTATGGCGAAGGACATGTGTAATCATCGCATTTTTCTTTTTCGGTGCATGAAGTGTCGCCTTGAGACGCATCATCTCCAGCTGGTCTCAAAAAATTTTCTGCACAGGCTTTGCATTTGTTGTTTTCGACATGTTGATTCGCGGGACAATGAATAGATTCACAAACTGTTGCGAACGCGTCCGAAACAGTTTGTTTTCCCGCAGCACACGCGACACATGTGTCGTTTGTTTGGCTGTTATACTCAAAACGTTCGGAGCGCAATGGGCATCCCGTATGATTGCCACAAGGACTCTGGTCGTCGGCAGCATTCCACTCTGGTAGATCGCCATCCGTGCACGTTTCGCACAAACCGGTGGCCGCCACGTAGCCTTCGCCAGCGGGGCACGTTTTTAAAGCGCAGCACGTAGAAAAGTCTGCTGCAACTTGAATATCACATGTCGACCCCTCGCACAATCCAGACGGATTGGTTTTCACATAGCCTTTGCCGCAACTCGTTAATGAAGAACACATTGCTCTCTCTAGGCAACATTGGCTATCGTCCACAGGTGCACAAGCGAGTCCCTGGCAATATTTGTCGCTATTTGCGGCATTTGGTGCATGTCCAAGAGGGCACGTGTACGAAGAGCACTGGGCTGTGATATCGCAAGATGTATCCGCACCCGTTGCATCGTCATCGGCTTCATTAATGTAATTGTCACCGCACGCGACACATGCGTGATTTTGTACACGTTCATTTTCTTTGCACTTGACTGCTTCACAGCAAGTGTCGTGGTCGCGCACTGGGGCACACGCTTCCCGCTGACACTGCGTGCTACTGACGCCCGATTTGAGAACTGCGCCGGGACGACAAGCGGTCGAGTCGCATGTAGCCCGTTTTTTGATTTGGCCTTCATGACAAATTTCGCCTGGAGCGGCCATGGGTACAAATAAAGCGCCACAATACTCGCAACGGCATAGTATCTCGTAACTATTTTTAGCCGAAGCGTACGTTTTGGACCTTTGGACAGGATCTAAACTGGAACCACATTCAGGAATCGATTCGTCGTAGACACGGCCTTCGGAAGCGTAGTCATCACCCGCCTGGCACTGGGCGTTTGGATCAAGACGGTTGCACGTCACGCGAATCCGTGCGCCGCTACAATGTTGAGTGCAGCGAAAGTAGCGCGTAGAATCCCAGTCAGAAAGCAGATTCGCAGCAATATTTTTTCTAGATCCAGCGCCAAGAAACCCAACATCGCCGTGTAGCGTCGTGGAGCCAGCAAAGGTAAAAGGCACAGATCCTGATTTGAGACTAGTCGAACATTCATAACCTTCGGATTCCTGAATGTTGTGCGCACCTGCCCACACAATATTGACAGCAGAGTCGTCAGGACACAAATTGATATCAATGAGACCAAACGAATAGCCGGGCTCGCAGCATGTGTCATCGTCTGTAGGACTAGCACACGTGGTACCATCACATGGGATGTTTTCTGGGTTGGCCTTTAATACATGGCCAGATGGGCATGTGTGTGTATCACACTTTGCGTTTGATGGCGCGGGGCTGGCGACGGAAATGCTTTTTTTCATGCCTCCATGTACCGTACAAAAATATAATATACTAGAACCAGTGAAATCATCGGGTATTTTTATGGTGAAGGACCCAGTGTTTCCTGTTAAACCACTGGTTGGACTGTAGCCTTGTATATTCTCAAGACCACCCGAATTTGACTTATAACCTGTTCCCACAGTAAACGGATGGCCGCCTGAAATACCATTTGCCGTAAATTTGTACGTATTGCCTTTTAGAAATTGAGTGGGGACAGGATTCAATGTGTAGTATGGATCTGAGAATGATCCACCGGACACTGTGATTTCAATCGTCTCGGCAAGTGCACTTGAAAATAAAATAAACAGCGCAATGCAACTATACAGCATGCCTTTTTTGAAAGTTACGCAAACTATTTATATACAGATTTTTCATTGAATGCTCTCCTGCATATTTAAGTCCGTCGCCCCTTTACAATGCGGTGCTGGCACGCGTGTTTCATGTTTGCGCTGACTTTTTTTTGGATATGGTCTCTGCCTATCTTGCTGATCGGTGTCTTCTTTGCTGTCCCGTTTGCCATCGCAGCGCTTCCAATTTGTTTGGCTGTCACACTAGCACTTCAAGTCCAGTCCAACGAAAAAATTATCGTCCACCATTGGTTCCGTACATGGATGTCTCGCATACCCTGGCACGAATGGTTTCCGTGCAATCGATTGCATTTTGAAGAGCAGTGCATTGTGACAGTACACCCACACGGCATTCTTTGCTGCGGCGCTGTCGTCGGCGTACACTTGGTTCCCGGATCAAATACCGTCTTATGTGTAGCGCCTATATTATTCTACGTGCCGGTGATAGGTTGGCTTTTGCGGCTGTTGGCATGCATACCCGCCAAAAAAGAGTACATGCAAAAGGCTTTGCGCGATGGCCATTCGCTTTTAGTCGTACCCGGCGGTGTGCCCGAGATTGTTTTAGCAGAAACCGGCGACGACACTGAAAGATTTGTACGTTACGGCTTTTTGAAACTACGACCCTCAGTGCCCGTACATGTCGTGTTTGTAAGGGGAGAATGTGACACATTTCGCATGTTTCAAGGGCCATTCTTGAATGCGCGTGTTTGGCTTTCATGGTACTTGAACATACCATTTGTGACTCCCATTTTGCTAGGTTGGTACGGCACGTGGCTGCCACGTCGACAACCTTTGATGTTAAAGTCTTTTCGAGTTTATCCTGCCACGCGTGACACGTACGATAAAGTCCTCGAAAGACTATTTTGCAATTAATTCGATTTAAACTGTATATAATTTAAGTCACACAATCAGTAACATGCCTGAGTGCCCACTCTGCAAAACACAGCATCCCACCCACTCGGCTCTGCGACTGTACCAATCCGAAAACGAGTGTTCTATATGCCTCGAAAAGTGCGCCGACATGCGCGCTTTGCCATGCGGACATCAATTTTGCGAAAAGGATCTAAAAAAACTTGGTTTTCGACGTAGAAGGACTCCGATACCAAGACATAGACCAGCACCACTATCTGACATTATGCGCCACATTTCTAGAAGACGCCAAACACACACTCGAACGATACGAAGGCGCATACCAGTATCACGAAGGCGGCGTTGTGGTTGGTGTGGTCACATGGGCCATACACTACGAAAGTGTGCAGCACATCAAAGGCAATGTGGTTGCAAAACGTATCAAGGCCCCAAGCATAAGCGTTTGTATAGAAAAAAATCCACGTGTAATGTATGCAGTAAAAAAGGCCATACATATAAAACGTGTTCTCTTATAATGAGAGGACGCCCATGACACTATAAAACACTTGAATTACATGTATCATATGTCTCGACTAAAACGCTCTACGTTTCGTTTGCAGAAAGCAACCGACATTATGGAGAGTATTGAGAACGGCGCCGAAGACCAGCGTCCTCTTGAACTCGCCAATACATTGGTCCGTATTGCCCAGGACATTCCTTTGAAAAAACTAGAAAAGCCAAAACCTCCTTGGTCGAACGAATGGCAGACTTTGGCAATCATAGCACGGATCGCGTGTCTCGCTGGTCACGTCGACATTACCACTTGTGACGTCGAAGACTATATTCCTAAACACGTGACCGACAGTCAGATTCAAAACATATACGAACACATTCAGAAAGGCGATTTAAAGTCAATGATTCAAATCATGATTGATCGACCTTTGTTGGTTTGCTGAATGACCATATTTATATTGGGTCGACAAACAGTGGATACATGTTTTCGCAACATACTACACAAAGCGTGACACACACAGAGACAACACGAATCATTCAAGTCAAATGCCAAAAGACAGGCACGACATACTTTAAAGATGTAAAAACGGGAAAAACGGCTTGGCGAAGAGAGCTCTTGGAAAATCCCATAAAGCAAAACAAATAAACGTACTTGATAAAAAATATAGTGATTAATCAAATGCGACATGTACCTTTACTTTCATTTTACTTTTTCTTAGGATTTGGGTTTCAATTCACTTCCGTAGCCATGCGTTACTGGATGATGGATACTGTAAAAGTATCGCCCGCCCAAATGACCGCCATTTTTGGCGTCGTAGCTATTCCATGGTGTTTGAAGCCGTTGTACGGATTCATTTCAGATTCGTATCCCATTTGCGGTTATAGGCGGCGGCCATATATGATAGGGTTTGCATACATTGCAGCATACATGTGGATCATACTACCATTTGTGCCGCACGATGAGTTTATCATCACTTTGGTGATGACAGTGTCGTCCGGGTCTATGTGTTTTGCAGACGTCATGGCCGATTCGTTATTGGTCGAGGCGGCACGCGAAGAGAAAGATGAGCAAAAGGGTATTGTTCAGTCACATGCGTGGATGATGCGATTTACTGGAGGACTTTTAGCCTCGGGTCTTGGCGCGGTTGCGTACGACTATCTCGGCGCGGCGCAAGTGTTCCTACTTAATTCTATGATTCCCGTCGCGGTGACGTACGTCGCCTTGTGCATTCCCGACAAAAAGTCCTCTGCTAAAATCAACATGCGTGATACAGGTCGAAAATTATGGTCAGCGATACGTCAGCCTGGTATATATTGTCCGGCCATCTTTATTTTTCTCATATGCGTCACGCCAAGTTGCGGAGGGGCCATGACTTTTTTCTATCAGCGAGAACTCGGGTTTACTGCCGACGAATTCGGTTTGCTGGATACGATGGGATTTTTGGTACAGATATTCGGCACCTTTATTTACAAAAAATATCTTCGACGAGTGCCCTTCATCAAAGTATTTGGTTGGGCGTTGTTCATTTCGTTTTTGCTCGAAAATACACTGCTGCTGTTGGTTTTCCATGTCAATAGGGATTTGGGTATTCCTGATTTTATCTTTGCATTTGCAGAGCGTGTGGTCCTTACGTTGATTTCGCAGTTTATCACTATGCCTATGGTGGTTCTCGGCGCGCAAATATGTCCAGTGGGCGTGGAGGGCACGTTATATGCGCTGCTCATGTCCATCACAAATTTTGGCGGTGTCATCTCATCCGAATGGGGTTCGCTTTTCACCAACATGTTTGGCGTGACGTCTACGGATTTTTCGAATTTGTGGAAGTTATTGTTATTGTGTAATATGTCCGACCTCATACCTATAGCATCGTTAGGTTTATTGAAAGGAATTAAACTCACAGATTAAAATTTTATATCTTTTTTTAAAAATAAGCCTTTGTAATATAATGCACCAGCGTCTGTTTTCCAAACGTTGTTCTTGCCGTTTTGCGGTCGTTTGAGTCTTGCTGCCAAGTGGGTTTTTAATGCGGAACACTCGTCAAGTGGATGACCGCGAGATTTGCATCGCACGTTGCATCTGTCGTTAAAATGCCCACAAACATACTTGGATGGATCTATGCGTTTCATCCAAGACTTGTACGCCTTGTTGATAGGGTTTTGCCTTGATCCTAGAGGTTGGCCATTGGAGTCGGTTACGTAAGAACCTGCAAGTATGCGCCTTGAAGATGTAGAAGATGTCGACACAGCTTTCAGAAAATCGTTCAGATTGCGTTTACGATCTTTTAAATAACGTGTTTTCATCGATTTATTTTCTTGTGGTTCTTCGTCTTCCGACTCTTCCTCTTCAGAGTCGTCGTCTTCTGAATCGTGCGCTTCCTTTGACGTGCTTCCAAAGTACTTTGTAATGGGAGATTCCACGCGGCGTCGTTTGGCCGGATTTGGATTGTCCATGTGTTTTTTGTACATGTTCCACATGATTTTGCGATCGCGCCCGGACCATTGGTTGAGATCGTCTAGCTTTGAAAGCAGCATCTGTTCAAAGTACGGATTGCACGCTCCGCAGGCAATTTCTATGCGCGTGAGACCATCAATATGATCTTGCTTGACACGTTCAGTCACGCGCTGTACGAACATGTCCATATTTGGCGTTTGACCCATGGCCGTAGACAATTGCCATAACGTGTCCATTTCGGCTCGGATAATATCTACTTTGCGCGGGCCAACGTGGCAACGGTGAAGTTCGACGTCTTTTTCATGACACCACGGACAACATGGCCGTTGAATGTCGGGATATTGAGTTTGGACCCAATTGCCGATGACCGCACTGACCTTTTTTGTCACTTGGCCAAGAAACATGGTCTTGGTAGACTCATCTATGAAAGCCATGTAATTGTTTACATGCTTAGGGATGTATACTAAATGAATTTGGATTATTCGTTAAATAAGCGGCAACGCCTATATATGCAGCAAAACATGTATTGAATGCCGCCTAAAAAGCGACGGCTAGAACCAAGACGAAAACGAGACCATCCCAAAGTAGAGCAATATATGGCCGTCGCTCATTTGGCGACTAGTTTGGCAAATCTTTCGAAACAAGAACAGCAATACATTGCCCTTTTGAAACAAGTCGCTGACGTCACCGAGCACGAAGCCCGAGTTCCTGAAAAGCAGTGGTTCATTCCTACGTTTGAATACTCGGAAGATCAAGCCGGTGACATTTTAAATTATGTGCAGCGCTGGCTGCAGACCATCGTCGAACATTCCATTAGCATTCAAGAAAAGCGGGACAGTGCACTGGAGAAGATGCGTCAAGTCGATGTTCTAGATAACGATTCGCTCAAACAAGCGGCGCTCGAACTGACCGAGGCCGAATCGCAATTCGCAGTGATTCATCAGGTCCAGAAGCGATGGTCTAAAATTGTGCGCCACGAAAAAGAAGACGGACTCCAGCAACACACTACAAAATGGCTGAAGAGATGGCTGGCAGCATGGCGAAAGCTACATACTACAACGTCTCAACGACTCGCTCAATTTCAGGAGGCTTTAAAGGCTCCATTTCTTCATGACGTCGTTCAGGAACTACACAGCTAAGTATCGCTGCCGATATGCCGCCAGAAATCATAGAGAAAATGACAAGTACGGCTAACCACGTGGGCGAATGAGCGTTCAAAAAAAGCAAGGACACGAGTCCGATCATAAACAATAATACAGCGCAATTGAATAATAAAACGCGCATTGTACGATAAACGACAGTATTTATAGTCTTACTCTATTCTATGATGTTATTTGTATGGGTGTCTATCATTGTATTGGCGTCACTTTCTTTCATACCAGCTTTGAGAACGCGAGTGTACATGGCGCCCGCTGCGATTGCGATCGTGTACATGTTTTTAAACCAATATCCAAACTACGCCAGGTTTGCGAACAGACGAAAGATCACGTACGAAGATTTGGAAGACTTTCGTGACGCCGATCCCGAACTGCGCAAACGATTTCAAACCGTGTTTACGCGAATTCAACAAATCGGAGGAGCATTATGCGGGGGCGTCGTCGTTCTATATGGGTTTCATGTATTTGACAGCAACCCATCCATCATTGAATCTGTGGGTCTCCTAGGCGGACTTTTGTCGTTGTACGCAAAGATATTTGGTTATGTTGGCAGTCTGAGCATAACATGTCTTTATCGCATGAAAAAAAAACAGCAGGAACTTCGAACATATCCACAAGGGCCAAGCGACAACGCTGGTCCAAACGCTCCAGAACCACAATATACAAAACAGCGCGACGACGAAAGGTAACATGTTGTCTTATTTGTCTTCATTAAATACTCCTTTGCGCTTTTTGGCCGCGCCGCGCGAAGAAGAAGACGCCTTTCTTTTCTTTCGTTTGGGTTTTGCACCAGGCGCTTTGACTTGTGCCCAGTAAAGCGCCAACAACATGGCGTCGGCTACGTCGTCGCGCTTTTTCTTGTCGAAACTGGCAAACCATCGCTTGTTCTGAGACGAGATCTGCAACGAAGGAACAATCTCGATCGACGCCTTCTTATTCGTCGAATACTTTTTGGTCGAGATATCAAAATGACAGCGAACAGAACGCATAGACACACGATGCGCCTTTTCGTAGAAAAAACATTGAAACGCCGTCTCAATCACCTTCATTTTCGCGATCATCTGTATTTCTATAGCAACGGCGTCGGCCATGGCGAACACATCTTTTGAAGCGTCAATAAAATCCTTCACGAGGTCTGCATACTTGGTATGCTTCGTTTTCGGCTGGTCCTTTGTCAAATCATAACGACCAAAACTTAAAAAATGACATTTCTCTGTATCGTAGACAGACCAGCCCAAATTCTTTATACCAGGGTCAATACCAATCACAATCATAATGCACATAATCAAACGACATGTATATACTAATTTTAGTTCGTTCCATTTTTATTTGGTTTTTGTATCGTGTTGACTAAAATATTTACTAAACACTTGCGTCATGGATTCGTCTTCAGAGTCTGAGTCGTCCGGTTCGATGACAGGCTCTTGTGCGATCACCGGATTTTGAAATTCACGATGCCTTGCTTCTGCTTCGTCCTTGAACAACGCATGTTTTCGCAAACGATTAAGACGCGTCTTTTCTTTGTGACAAGGCGGACACAGACATTGCAAGTTCGCCGCAACATCTTGACCGCCATCTTCCAGGGCAACAATATGATCGACCTCCCAGTCTGGCGGAAGTAGAATGTCGCATTTATTGCATCTGTACTTTTGTCGGTACGCCAACTCAACTCGGATCGCCCTGCTGAGAACACGCTTTGGAATCATTTTCGTGAACTTGCTCAATTCATGTTTGAACTGGTTTAGTTCTGGATGCAGCTTGTAACTGTGTTCCATGTACCAGTCTAGAAAATGACAGGCCGATTTGCACATGAGATAATCATGACCATGAATGTCTCGAATCGTTTCCATTGGCTTTGATTTTTGAAGACAATACAAATCTACCTGATGCTCAAATGCCTTTCGCGTAAATTTGGCCTCCGATAGAAATTGAGACATGCGAATATAATGTTGACGTTCGTGTTGAATCAATTCCATTTTTTGGGTTTGTAGGGTATGCATCAAGTCAGATCCGATTTATACGTATATAAATGCCTAAATTTTTTATACAAACAATGCTGCCCCAGGGGCGAACGCACGACCCAATATTGGACGAAACCCCATTGAAGCGAGCTCGCACAGATGGACCTACAATTATTGGGAACGGGCCTATTTCATCCTCTTCAAAACCAAAAATACAAATCAACACGGTCGGATCTTCGTCTTTATCGAGCTCACAGCCGCCGCCTGCAGCTTTGTCCGAAGCTAGGCAGGCACAAAAAGACCAGTTGATCGCACAGCGTTTTCGCAAAGCCATTCGACGAAATGATTCGACCGTCATGAAATTGTGCTTGGAGTCAGGATATCAGCCGACAGTGGCAGAGTGGATGCAAATTATCGGCAAGATGCACGTGTCCACGGCGCTCAATTGCGTTTCATTGGCCAGGACTTTGCAGACACCGTGTGTTTCCGCGGCCATCCGTAGACAACACAAAAAACTTTTTAAAGAGGTATTGGAGCGTGTCGAATCAGTACCGGCTTCTCAAATGGAACACCTTATGTCTGTACCAGCCTACTACTTGGAAGTATGTCTCAACAGAGGTCTTGACCCAAACGTCAAACTAAAAAACCAGCGTTTGCCTTTAGAACATGCGTGTGCGCATTCCAGAATTGGGCACATCGAAATCCTTTTGAAAGATACTAGAACATCCGTTTCACAAAATGTCTGTCGATTTATGATTCGCCAGACAAAACAGCAAAAGTTTGCGGACAAAGCCATCGAGCTATGTGATGACGTTGTGCCCAACATGATTTTGGAAGCCATTGTAGCCAATGTCACGACTGCTCTTTGCTCCATCATGGAAAAATTAGAATCCCAATACGAAGACAATCCAAAGTGGGACGAAGTGACACACATGCTACGTTGTCCCATATCGCAGGACTACTCGGCAGACTTAGTCAAGACGCCTCTGAATGATCATTACTATGACAGGGTGCAATTGTTAACCTGGGTGCGTGCCAAAGGAACAGATCCACAAACACGTGAACCGTTACAGGAAAGAGACTTGCTTTTAAGGTCTGAATTTTTAAAAGAGTATGCGCTCGTTTTACAATCAAAAATTAAAGAGTTAGACAAGTAAAATGCGTTATTTTTTTTTCATATTATTATATGTATTCAATATTTTCATACTGACTGTCGCTTCCCGATTTACTCTCGTCCAATGAGAATAATGGCCTCGATACAGATGACAAATGCCACCTTGTATACCATACAATAGCATCCACAAATAAGTGATGTACGACCAACCATGCCGAAGCCGCAATCAAAAGCGGATTGTCTGGATGGTTGCAAGACATCACTAAAAGTCCAATACACCCGGCTGCAGCCAACCACAAAGACAATGCGACCCACAATGTTTTTTCCTCGCGCTGTAAAGCATCTGCAACCATAGGAGCCCAAGTCAATGCGCCCAACAAAAATATACTATACATTCCCAAAACAATCGCGTTTGCAGGCAAATGCCAAATCCACTGGTGTGACACATAGACAAATGACGACACGGTCAATAGCATACTGACCGCCCAAACGCGAATGGGTATTGGATCCACAAGCGAACCCAAAAATAGGCCAGACGACATTAAATTCGCATACGTGATCAAGACCCCCGTGCCATATACTATGATGAGCCAAAACAGTTCCTGATACATTTGAATACGATTGATGTTTGTTTATACGTCTTAATTTTAAAAAAGTCTACTATTTAAATCTTTAATGTATGTATGAATAGAATGGACCTAAGTTTTGCACGCATATATGCAGGAAAAGAAAACGCAGAAAAAGTCAAGAAATGGGAGAGAGACCACGAGTCGAAACAATGTAACGACATGGATGCGTTTAAAAGTGAATACCTTGACTTGTTGAAGCATTCATATATTCCTGACTTTCTGAAATACTCTAAAGACCCTGCGAAGTTTGCCGACGGATGGACTGGCATTGGACTTATGCAAAAGCTAAATGGCCTATTGCAACAATTGGAACACGTTGGACAGTATGCATCCGATTCGGTCAAAAGCCAATTGCAAGGTATGGTTTCGCAATTTTGGAGACTTGGAAAAGTTTGGGAGCAAGCGAATTTGAAAAACTTGCGTGGAAACCCATCCACTATTTTTAAAGATATGGAAAAACAAAACAAACTCTATCGCGGCATCGCAGCAGAAAGTCAATTTAGAACGTATGTTGTTTCGTAACTCACATAGATAAAAATCACATATTTTCGACTTATATTCATGTATATACATTGTCTACAAACACAGAGCACAATGCCAGAGATGCACGCGCTGTACTCTGAAACCCAACGCAGATACCAAAAATACATCTACGTTGGGAACACCGTTGAGGGAAAATCTTTTCAAGCTACAGAATTGACAAAGCAGCGCACAAAGAGTTACTGGCACGATGGTAAATATATTGGTCAAGTGCAAACTTGGGAAAAAAGACCAGACTTGATAACAAACAATACGGAAGTGTTGTTCTAAGGCGTGTAAGATTTTACTTCAAGGCTTTCTTTTTTTAAATTCGAAGGCGTTTCTTTTGATTCCAATTGCACGGGCTGTATTGTCAATGTCTTCTGAGACTTTAATTTGGAAGGTTGTCTTTTGTTTTTTGAGACCTTGGTTTCATCCGACTTTTCGGGCCGCGTACTTTTCTCCATATCCCAGGCTACGTACCCAACACAAAAGAGGACCAGCAAGATCGGCATAACTATGGATAAGATTACAGGAGTCACGTTGGGTTCACGAGTGATATCTGATTGAAGCGTTGTCGTGGTTACATTACTAGAATTAGACACGTTCATGTTGTGTAGATTGAAATAACATTGTGTTTGAAATAAATCTTATTTGTAATATATTTAGAGTTCGTCATCATCGTCAATGTCTTCGACGTCTTCCGGATTCTCTGTGGAACCAGACGATTGATACGCCTGCGATACGATCGGATTGGCAAGACTTTCGAGCTCTTGTTTTTTTGCATCGTATTCGTCCTTGTCCGCTTCTTGGTTGTCGTCCAACCATTCGAGTGTTTCCTTGATGGCCTCTTCGAGAGATTCTTTGTCTTCCTCACTAATCTTGTCAGCAATGCCCTTTTCCTCGTCGTTGAGCGAATTTTTGAGACTGTAACAGTACCCCTCCAATCCATTACGTGCGTCAACACGCTGTTTCGTACGCTTGTCTTCTTCGGCAAACTCTTCGGCTTCGTGTACCATCCGCTCGATCTCCTCTTCGGAGAGACGACCTTTTTCGGCTGTAATCGTAATCTTTTCCGACTTGCCCGATGCCTTATCCTCGGCCGACACCTGTAGAATGCCATTGGCGTCAATCTCGAATGTGACTTCGATTTGGGGAACCCCTCTAGGCGCGGGAGGAATACCAGTCAATTCAAATTTGCCCAGTGCGTGATTGTGCTTGGTCATGGAACGCTCTCCCTCGTACACCTGAATCATGACACCCGGCTGATTGTCCTCGTAGGTCGAAAAGGTTTGACTTTTCTTAGTCGGAATGACAGAGTTGCGCTCGATCAACTTGGTCATGACACCGCCGACCGTTTCAATGCCCAGTGACAATGGCGTGACGTCCAGGAGCAAGATATCCTTGGTAGCATCGCCGCCGTCGCCCGACAATATGCCACCCTGTACAGCTGCACCATACGCTACAGCTTCATCTGGGTTGATTCCCGCATTGGGACGCTTGCCATTAAAGTAGTCCTGCAACATGGCACGCACCTTTGGAATGCGCGTAGATCCACCTACCAAGACCAACTCGTCCACTTCGGACTTTTTCAACCCTGCGTCTTCCATGACCTTTTTCACGGGTCCTAGAGTTTTCTTAAACAAGTCTTGGTTCAACTCCTCGAAACGCGCCCTTGTCAACTGCTCTGAAAAATCGATTCCCTCAAAAAGAGATTCGATTTCGGCGCGGGCTTGAGGCTGAGTCGACAATGCGCGCTTGACACGCTCTGATTCGCGTCGCAACTTTTGCATAGCGCGTTTATCTTTCGATATGTCCACTTTGTGCTTCTTCTTGATCACCTTCATAAAGTACTTCATGATGCGCTGATCGAAATCTTCTCCGCCCAAATGTGTGTCGCCATTCGTAGCAAGGACCTCAAAGACACCGTTGTCAATCGTCAATAGCGTCACATCGAAAGTACCACCTCCCAAATCAAAGACCAAGATGTTTTTCTCACCACCCTTCTTCTCAAGACCATAGGCGATCGCGGCAGCAGTCGGCTCATTGATAATCCGCTCTACAGATAACCCAGATATTGTACCGGCGTCTTTTGTCGCCTGTCTTTGTGCATCGTTAAAGTACGCCGGAACAGTCACCACAGCATTCTTGATTTCCTTGTCAAGATAGTTTTCAGCTGTAGAACGCATTTTTTGAAGAATCATAGACGACACTTCTTCCGGCGCAAACTGCTTTTTCTCGCCGTTGATCGTCACCTCCACGTAAGGCTTTCCTTTACGGTCAACGACAGCGAATGGAAAGAGCTTTTTGTCTGCGCGCACGGTTTTGTCGTTAAACTTCCGACCAATAAGACGCTTCACATCAAACACTGTGTTTTCAGGATTGATGGTAGCTTGATTCTTGGCTGAGTCACCTACCAAACGGTCTTTGTCCGACCATGCGACATAGGAAGGCGTAATGCGATTGCCCTGGTCATTTGCGATAATTTCGACCTGGCCGTTGCGAAATACTCCTACACAAGAATACGTCGTGCCAAGATCAATACCAATAGTTGTACCAATGTTTGTGTCGTCATCGTCGTCGTCGTCGTACGCCAATACCTTTAAAATCAAACACAGTAGAAGAATGAAACGCATTTTTACATCCTTGTTAAACATATTCAAATGTTAATTCACATAATCGCTAAATAGTCTTAAAATGTTTATATGGTATGGATTGCGTCTATTTTCTTTTGGAAAACAAAAGATCTTTTTTGCACAATTCCATTTGCTCTTGAATACTTGAACTGTACCCAGATACCTTTTGGGACATGAAACGCTTGTGGCTTTCGGCACTCTCATACGGACTAGAACCTCCCATGGGCAGGGCCAACCACTCGTCTGCCTCGTGGTTCCAATAAAGGACATCTTTATGTCCCATCCCCTGTGGTTTAATGGCCATCGCATACCCCGGCTCGTCTATACCGCGGCGGATATCGTCCGGTGCATTCCAAAGCCAACGGCCAACCTTGCGCTGTTTTGTGGGTTCGTGCAAAAGGTATTCGCGCAAATTTTCAGGCAGATTTGTCTCGTTGTTTATGTGTAACGTACGCACGTCTTCGCATCTTGGAAAGTGCAGTGGATCATCCAGGATATCGTACAAACTCATGCAGCTCAACAAAAGTTTTAGGGTATAAATACGTCCAATAAACTATTCGTAGATTATGTCTGCTCCTGCGCCAAAGAAATCTTCTGCGCCAAAGAAATCTTCTGCGCCAAAAAAGAAGAGGAAAAACAAAAAGACTCCGGCGGCAATAAAAATTAGAGGCCCGCGAAGTGCTTACATATATTTCTCACAAGAAATTTGGCCAACTCTTCAAAAGAAACACCCCGGGTGGACCTTTGGTCAATTGACGAAAGAAGTGAGTTCCCAATGGAACAATATAAAAAACGATCCCAGCAAGCGTCAGAAATATGACGATTTAGCGGCTCAAGACATGGCACGCTACAAAGCCGAAAAAGCAGCACAATCGCCGGCAGCTAGTTCCTCGAGCGCATCCGCCGCGCCAAAATCGCCGGTCTACATTCCAAAATCGCCAGTTTACTCGCCAAAATCATCGACTGCTAGTTCCTCGAGTGCCGGCGCCGCGCCAAAATTTAAGGTTGGAGATTTCGTTAAAATTAAAGATATTCCTGTGGCCGAAGCTAGAAAGCTTGTACCAGGTTGGGCCTACCAAATGGCTCTCCTTCTCGGAAAAGTAGGCAAAATTATAG
>MDSZ01109085.1_pt1 | contig 15029 bp, 13 predicted proteins | sample 811201 | NCBI WGS metagenome assembly MDSZ01 (sample SAMN05326647, study PRJNA326480) | marine metagenome | isolation source: seawater | place: Indian Ocean: North | collected 2010
GCGTATTCTTGTCTTTCAATACAAAACTGAAGATTAAACTGCATGAGTCTCGAGCAACTCGATGCTGACCACTTGAAGCGCTTTCTCGTGCGTGGCTTCCAAATCGATGGGGCACCCGAGTCCTGCTTGGACTGCGGCTAACCACGTTCTTGCACATACGCACCAAGAGTCCCCCGGCTTAAGTCCAGGAAATGAGAACTGTGGCGCTGGTGTAATGAGGTCGTTGCCTTGAGAATTTGCGAAATCAAGAAATTCCTTTGTTACAACACAGCACACGGTATGTGAACCGCGGTCATTATCGTCCGTGTTGCATGAACCATCTCGATACCACCCTGTCATCGGGTCACACGAGCAGGAGTCTAACGGTTGGCCTAATACATTGAGACTGGCATCCATGGTGTTCTCAGCAACCGCTCAGTCATCAAGGCTTGCATTGTCCCGTGCTCGTTGAAAACCTCTCCTTTGTGAGTGAAAACGGCGTTGGGTTCTAAGTCTATGTCGAATACGGGGGTACAATGCTGCCCGATACCGTACACAAACTCCCTCGCGATGAACGTTTTGCCTATGCTCGTCTACTGGCGTTCATGACTCGTGTCGACAATGAACTCACTGTCGATGAAATGGCTATGTTTGAACAACGTCTCGGCACAGCACTTCTTTCGCCAACCCAAAGAAAGTCGATTCGAAACGCATTGAAAACACCGCCTTCGTTGGAAGAATGTTTGGAGGGCATGGGAGAAGAGACGGCCCGTCTTGCTTTACGTGATGCAACTTTAATGGCTTCTGCTGATGGTAATGTTGATGATGATGAAAAAGAAGTGCTGCAAAGCATCATAGAGTATTTTGGATGGGCTCCAGAATCCATGGAACGTCTTCTCAAATGGACTTCTGAAGGTTACCTTTGGATGCAACAAGGTTACGATATTTTGAATGAAATATCGGAGTGAGGCACGTGTACCTGGACCTCGCCGTAGACTTTGCACAAGAAGATGTGAAAGGTTATGCCGAAATCATGGTCATCGTAGCGTCAGCTGATGGTGCCTTAGTCAAGGAGGAACTGGCAATTATTGAGGCTCTTATGGGCCGTAGCATGATGCATCCTGAGATGCGAGTCGATATTCGCAATATGCTTGAATCGCCTCCGGCTTTGGACTTGGTTCTTGCCAAATTGAACCCTGTTGTACTGAAGGTGGCTCTTCGAGATGCAATACTTGTTGCAGCAGTTGACGGAGAATACGATTCATCAGAACTGAAAGTCATCAAAGCACTTGCAAAGGCTGCGGGAGTTCGTAAAAATGAACTTTCAGAACTTTTTGAGTGGGTAAAGGCAGGATGGGAATGGCATAATGAGAGTTTTCAACACCTCGGACTTGTCTAAATTTATCCTTTTTTTGGATATTTCAAAATCCTGTTTTGAAGGGTCACATTCAAACCGGACAAGCCAGCCCGCTTGGTTAGGTGGGGCCCATGCAGAGCGGAGTTAGCGGATGGTATGCACGACTAGATAGATGCCTAGAAGATCGCACCGAACAAATACAAATGTGGCTTGCTGCATGGGAAAAATCTCTCCTTGTTCATCAACCGATAGCTGCTCTTCTCCCAGAAGACTGGCCAACTTTGCCTGCCAACCTCCTCACTGACCCCGGGCATGTTCTCGACCATTTACTCGCTCGTCACGATGCAGAAGCAGATGGCCGCTCACCTCGAGGCGCTCACCCGACTCCTCCGCGTTTGGCTGATGCCGTGATTGCATCCGAATTGCTTGAAAGCCTCACTCGCCCGAAGACCCCTACACAAACATCATCAATGCATTTGAACAACCTGCCCCCAGGTTTTCGACAACATATTGAGAAACTGAATCTCCCACAACATGCTCAAGAGCCGGAAGTCGACGATGAATTGGAATTCAAACGCGTTGAACAGGGCCTAAGGACACTCAGCGGCATCCCGCTCCCAGTAGCAGACACCTCATGTGGCGGCGGAATTTTTCATGCCCGCTTGGTTCGACGTCATGCTGAAAGTCATTCAGACAGTACAGAAGAGCGTAAAATTTCGGACACTCGCCTGCTGCTCTCATCTTTCCAGTTAATTGACAACGATGAACTCGTAATTAAGTCCACTCGCCAGCGGTTGTTGCTTGAATGCATACGCTTTGATCTTGTGAGTTTGAAGTCGGACAAACCGGGATGCCTTCCTCGCAAAGAGGCTGAAGATTTGCTTCAACAAGCAGTTCGCTGCGGTGACACGCTACAAGGTGAGTGGTTGTGGGACCGTGCTCCTCAGTTGATAGTCACCAACCCTCCTTGGCTGAGAATCAAAGATAGGTTTAGAGGTATGGAAGAAGGTAGCAAGTTACGTCGCGAACTTGGTGAACAACTTCGTGCCTTGAACGATAATGGAGTTCAAAGATTTTCTACTATGCGAGGCAATGTCAATCTTTACCGATTGTTTATTGAGCGCGGACTACAAATTCTCGAAGAAGGAGGCCGTCTTCGCCTCATTGCACCCGACAGCATCCTTAGAGAACAATCGTCTCACCCGTTGCGACAACTTTTGGTCGAAAAACATGGATGGAGCGATATATGGGCTATTGAAGAAGCAAACCATCTGTTCCCAGGCATGACTCAAGGGGTTGCAGTCTTGGGTATTACAGCGAAAACAGATTGTGAAAAATTGGTTGTTTTCGGTCCAATTAGCCGTGCGGATTTACGTCGTGACCAACAAGGGCTCTCCAACAGAGTTCCTTCATTTGAAATGGAAACTGAGCGGTGGATGGCTTGGGCCAAGGATACTTGGGCAATTCCGCGATTGCCTCGAGACAGAGTCGAGCGAAAGCAAACTCTAGAGATTCTCGATCGACTTGCGACTCTCCCTCGAATGGGCGAGCCGCAACACGCTATTGCTACCAACGGCCACACAGTACGTGTTCGTGTTGGAGAAATTGATCAAACCGCTCATTCAAAATCTATTGAAACATGGGTGAAGGGACGAGGTTCGCGACCGTTTATTCGTGGTGTCCACTTTTCAGAAGACGATGAAGGCAAAGTTTTCGTCCGACATCCTGCTTTCCGAACAGATATACCTTCTCGGGCAAATGAGCGCCAACTGGCAATGTGGTGTGGAGGACCAGATCCTAAGTACGGTCCACGCCTTGCTTGTCAAGCGATTGTCAACGCTCACCAAGAGCGCCGCCTTCGCTGGGCTGTCATCCCAGCAGGTTGCGTTTTGGGCAACAGTGTGAATCACATCGAACTTCATTCAGACATACAAGCTCGTCTGGTCAACAGCCATGGCACGCTGGAAAAGGCTCTCCACTGGATGTGCGAATTGCTTAACGCTAACGATCTTGATGAATGGGCTCGTGCATGGTCAGCAAACAATAACGTCAACAACTATGAATTGGAAATGTTACCGCTTGAAGTAAGCTCAGAAATTCCGGAATTCGTAATTTCGGTACAGTAATGCCGTATCTCTCACGGAACATTTTACCTTGAACAATCCATTTCGGACGTAGATGAGTACGACATTGTTTATTACTGATAAGCCACTGGGATGTTTGTAGCGATTAGCGGAGTGATTTAAGTGGGCATTCATCCGAAAATCGGCATTACTGGTTTACCTCGTAGCGGTAAATCTGCGGTAATGGAAAAGGTTTTGGAAATGCTTCGAGACGAGCGCACTCGAGAAATTCAACTTCGCGGAACCATTACTGATGCCCCGATTATTGGTGGGATGCGCACTGAACCGATTATGGATGGCAGCGAACGACTTGGTTACAGTGTGTTCAACATTGTTACTGGAGAAAATGCAATTATGGCTCACAAGAATATCGATTCACGATTGCGGGTCCTCGGATATGGCATCGATACAGAGGCCTTGGAAAAAATCTCAATCCCCGCCATTGAATATGCTCGTGATGAGTGTGAAGTTTTGGTTATTGATGAAATTGGAAAATTTGCAGTTGAAAGCGAGGCTTTTGTCAACACAGTCAGAAGCGCTCTTGAAGTCGACAAACCGACACTCCTGACTCTGCACAAAAAGAGCCGCCATCCACTGTTGCAAGACATACGCCGCCGTGATGACGGCAGAATCCTCGAAGTTACCCCAGTTAATCGAGCATTGCTTCCTTACAAGATTCACAAGCTGATGAGAGAAACATACTGAAAAGTGTGCGTTGGGTTCATTGCCTTGTTCTTTCACGGCCCTAATATGAGTAACCCCTCGCAGTTGGCCTCGACACTGCTGTTTGGAACCGGCATTGGCTGCTTTTTGATTACAGGCTTCGGGTTTCTCCTCGGGCGTATTTCGACTGAAAGTTTGGAAACAGGAATCATTTTCCCAATTTTGGGTCTCCTTTTCATCGCTCTCTCGCGTTCAATTGACACCGGACACGGTTTTCTTTCGGATTCGTTTCCTTCAGAGGACGATCAACAACTTGTTGACAGGGTTCGTAGTGAACTAGAAACAACTCGAAAAGAGAATCTTGTTGGTTCAGCGTGGGCCGAACTTGAAGCAGCGGTTCTTGAGTCCGAATTGAGCGAGGAGTGAATCAATTCCCTGCAGCAGAAATTTCCCGCATATGCAGCGATAAACCGATTGTGACGATTCCCCCTGGAATCCAACCGAGCAGTAGAGCTCCCAAGAACGGCTCTGAGGAGAAGAACGGTACAATTGAAGTTGCAAGAATTGCAACAATAAAGGGGATGAGTACAAAGGATTTGGAAGGCGTAGTACAGTCTTTTTCAATGACCCATGGTATCAACGATGAAAACGGAAGTGCAATCCAAATCGCAGGTATGAGGTACAAGGCAAACGGGGTGAACATGCAGAGAAGGACAGGTGCAAATGTTAGTGTCATTTTCATCCACCATAACTCAGGCCTTGGAGCGGCATCAAATCCAAGAGTAGGTAAATATTGAACGAACATTGTACCAGCAAATGCAATTGCAGCAATCCAAACTCCAAACGTGTATGGTCCTAAATCGGGGCCAAAAACTCCGAGCGCATCCAAGTGCATCGGAGTCAGAACCAGCGTAATCAAACCGAACACTGCTGACAAAACGAGAATACCAAAACTTCGATTTTCACCGTGATTTAATTCAGAATCAAAACGCACTGAGGGTTGTAAAATTAGTCCTAAGCAAATTCCGATATGAACGAGAAGTACGAGCGGCAAAGCATCATCGCCCTCGATGAATTGGTGTATTCCACTCTTGCCCAAATCGAACCTCGCCGAAAGAAACAGCAATGAAAGAGCGCATAATGTCAGAACTTTTGCTCTCGCCCTTCGGGAGATTTTGTTAAAGGAGTCGCCCGATAGAAATAAGGTTGTTACGGCAAAGAGTTCGCCGTTAAACATCAACAATGCAAAAATCAATCCAACGGGGATGAAAGAACTCCATTCGGGAATCTCTCCGATGGTTTGGATTGGAAGTGGCTCAGAACGAGCATATGCGTCTTCCGGGAAGAAAAGTGTGGATGAAGCAAGCAAAATGAAAGCGGAGAACATCATAATCCGGTTTCGAAATGCGATTTGAAGTTCTTCTCGAACATGCTTCAAACTTGGTAATCTATGACTCATGATGGCGAAGATAAGGACAATCAAAACCATGATTTCAATCCCGCCGTCGCCGGTTAACAAGAGTTTGAAATCCTGAATTGATGAACTCCCCTTGCCTAAATAACGGGTGATTTCGTTGTGCGAGGTATCTCTCGTAGCGATGGCCTGAATGCGAAAAAAGATCATTATGAGAACCTGGGCCGGCGGTAACCAACGAAGGAGTAGGGTGGCCTTTTTCCAACCACCTGAATCATACCCAAGCAGCCTTCTTTCGAGAGGACTGTAGAAAATCCAAGCCAATAAACTGAAAACGAAGACCGGCAAAAACCACGGCATCGTATCAGCCAACATGGTTTGGTGGGTGAGGGCCAAGCCCTTGAGCATGGCGGAAGCAACTTAGGCGGGAGGCGTGACCCGCTGGACATGTCCCGGGACGAATGGCAAGAGCAAGACTTGCTCGTCGTGTCCCGTGATACGCCGTTAACAAATTTGGCAGCCAATCTCGGATACGACCTCGAATCTTGGCTTCACTGCGCAACCACATCTCTTCCAGAAACTCTACGAATTACTCGCGACCGTAGCGATAGGGAATGGACAGAGAAGTTGTTACGTCAACTTGGAGGTAAGCCGCTGGAGTGGGCACATAACGAGTTTGCTTGGCAAATGCCATTTGCTCGAGGTCAAGCACCCGACTCGCACAGTAAACACATCTTGACACTTCTCCATGAGACCGGGCGAATCACTCGTCAAGAAGCGGCTAGTATGCTTCCTGTTGCAGTATTGGACCCTCAACCCGGACAATTAATTCTTGATTTGTGTGCTGCTCCTGGGTCTAAAGCCACTCAAATTGCTGAGGCTATTGCTCCATCTGGAGTTGTTGTTGCGAATGAGCCGATATCCGGGCGAGCCAATATGCTCGTTTCGAACAGAGGTAGATTGTCGTGTTCAAACATGCTCATCAATCAACAAGATGGTCGTCATATGGGTAGAATTCCTCCCCCTGGTTACGATGGTATTGTTGCAGACGTGCCTTGTACAGGTTCTGCTACATCGCGAAAAAACAGAAATGTATGGTGGAAATGGTCCCCCAAAGAGAGTCGAACTTTGTTTCGACTTCAGGTTGAAATTACAACTCGTGGCGCCAACTTACTTCGCCCCGGGGGAAAAATGGTCTATTCAACTTGCAGTATTGACCCTTGTGAAAATGAAGCAGTCGTTGCTCAACTTTTGCGTGATTTGCCGTTTTTGGAGTTGATTGAAATCAATCAAGATGACTTTTCTGGTTTGGAAATGCGACCCGGTCTCGCTGATTGGGATGTCCTTGACCAAATGGCCAAACCAATGGAACGTGGTGAAGAAATACCGAACGCCCCTTTCCTCCATTCATCCCATCTTAGTCCGGCTGCTCGAAGTCATTGGGCAAGTAAACTCGATGAACACATAGATTCGGCGCACGAAAAGGAAATCGAGAAACAGCTTGTCAAGTGCCGTCGTCTCGTTCATCACGATAACGATACAGGCGGATTTTTTGTTGCCTTGTTTCGTCACCGATTGGATGCAACACCCGAAGCTGTCGCACGGACATTCATCCGCAAACATCAACCATCCTCAGATTCGGGGTGGACGCCTCTCGTACTGGATCACCCACATCCAAATCGCCATACGATCTATGCAGCACCGGCCGAGGTAATTGATGAAGCATCATCTCGGTACGGGATTGATTCTGAGAAATATTCATGGTGGCTACGGGGAAGGCGACTCAACATTGCTCCTAAAATGGTTGAAGAACGAATTTTCAATCAACAATGTCCGAACAAGCGCGGCAATCTCTGGCCAGCAGGCACGTTTCATCCGCTCAAATTAATCCATGCAGGTTTGCCAGCGTTTACGAAGAAAAAGGGAGATTGGCGCACCCGTCAGGAAGCAATCCCAAGACTTCAATCAATTATCTCATCGACAAAGTTCCCCGTTTCTGTAGAGGTATTATGCTCGCTGTTGAAGGGATGGGCTCCGCTTATCGAAGAGTACAATGAAATTCATCCAAGAATTGATACTACAGGTCCACTTCTTCTCTCTTGTGAATTACCTGGCGGTGAAGAACTTATCTCGGCTTGGGTTGGTGCTCGATTGACCTTGATGATTGATGACAAAGGACGTGATATTTTGAGACTTAAACTTGGCCTTCCTTTCATAGACGACGATTCGGAGGAATAATTTTGCGCATTCACCAAACTTTGATTGTTGTAGCGTTCCTTCTCCTACTGCCTTCAATTTCCGCAAGCAATGAGCAGCAGGGTATTGATTTGGTTGCTTCAAGTCCCCTTTCTCAACAATTGGATTCAGATGTCGTTTTGTGTGAGAAATTTCTTCCTCAACAAGGACCTTACCCGTACTCAGAATCAACCGATATGGTGCAATTATCGTGGTGGAGTTGGAGCGATGAAACAAACTCAAACTGGCCCGATGATGATGCCCATGCGCGTTTTGGTGAACTGAGCCTCCAAAACGGGACCACAGCATTGTATAATGAAGAAGCAGTTCAAAATCAGGACATAGCCGAAGGAATTCTTCTTGGGCGTCAACATGCAACAACTCAAACAGCACTTACGCTCGACGGTTCGGTAGAAATTGCAAGTGATGAAAATGGGCAGTGGTTTGTCCGCATTCCAGTAGAGATGTCGACTTTGGTGAACCTAAGCAACAACACAATACTGTACATCTTCTTGTCAGAAGATATCGCCACTGACCAACACCAACGCACAGCTCACCACCTCATACGAGATATGCAGCCCGAAATACGTTTTTCCAATCAAGCGGGAAACAAGACCAACACGACATGGGTTCTTTCATCTGAGCATTTGACTGCTGCCGGGATTGACTTACAGGAAAACCCGTACGGTTGGCACATCACACTTGCTTTCTTTGGAGAAGTAGAGGGAGATTCGACCAATCGATTGCTGGCTTTGTACCATCAACCGCTTCCAAACAGATGGCATTCAAGCACCACCGGCGACTTCGCTCTTCCGTTGTTTCTTCTTGTGCTTTCAGCAGTGTTGGCATCCAGCGCAGTTTTGAATGCGATGAAGCGGGAGAAGGGGATGCCGAAACTGAATGCCTCATGGAAGACAATACACCCTCCAGTGGCCCATTTTTCCTTCGAGTCAGGGTCTCTTCCAGTTCATCTAAAGTCCTGCGAAACCGAATTGCCTTGGGGCATTAAAGGAGGTTTCAAAGCCAAACGAATCCCAAGCAATACCACGCACGAGTTCATTCTCCGATTTCGAGAACTGCAGCCATGCGACTGCCAGGTTTCCCTCGCATTGGAGGTTGAGGAGCTTGGTAGTTGGACCCAATATCTGCGCCTTGTCAATCCAGAAATAATTTCTGAAAATGAGAAGCGAAGTGTTGAAATTAACAACCTCCAAGGAGAGATTGGTGAGCATGATGAATCTTGATGACACTGACCGCGCTTTGCTGGCTGCAATGCTTGAAGACGCTCGAATCAGCCAACGAGCGCTGGCTCGCAAAGTCGGTATTGCACAAGGCACTGTACTCAACCGCATCCGAAGGATGGAAAACATGGGGCTCATCAAAGGATACAGTGTTGTCTTGGACCCTGCATCGATGGGTTGGAGCATGACCATTATGGCTGGGCTGCGAATCGTCAAAGGCAGAATGATTGATGTCCAACGCCGAATTGCAGCAGACCCCCGAGTGTTTGCAGTCTACGATGTAACTGGAGACTGGGACTCAATGGTTTTGGCTCGCGTCAAGAACCGCGAGGACCTCGATGATTTGACGAAAACGGTGTTCACTCTTGATGGCGTTTCCCGCTCCTATACACATGTCGTACTCAATACCGTCAAAGAGGATGGAATGCCTCGCCCCCCGAACGATTCATAGTTCGGTTGGATGAGGGTCTTCGAGTAGTATGAAAGGCAGCAAATCTTGAGCCAAACCACTCATCGCTTCAACAACCCTCGTTTCAGGTTTGAGGGCTTTCAGCAATTGATTTCGAAGCGCATCACTCACCTTTACATCTAAACTCTCCAACCGTTGAGTCAATTTCCTTTGCAATTGTCCACCGGTTCGGTCCCAATCCATGAGTATACAAATTGACGGACCTCCATTGATGCCTCTGGTGCCGTATTTATCGTACAAGTAGGCAACCAAACGACTCACTTCCCAGCCACGATTGAGAACCTCAACCGGTCCAGTAAATCCTAGAGCCTCTAATGCAAAACGGTCTCTCTTTCCTTCAACAACAAGGGGCCAGTTCTCTTCACGATTTTTCTTACGCGCTTCACCTAGCGCAACTCCGGCTAGAGCAAAACGTTGGGCAGCATTTCCACTGCCTAAAGGTGAACGATGTTTTTGATCCCTAATTCCAATCCCTCAATTCAGAATCCAACGACTCCTCCTAAAATACAACTTTTTCTCGACATATATCAACTTGACAATGTTCGGCTCATCCTCGGCCTAGAAAACAAGCCTTAATAAGGGCGGATTATCGGTTAGTCTTTTAGTCAGCAATTCGCTGTACTGCGAGCATGCCATTCAGGGTGCAAACCCGGGTGCCTCCATGCCGTATTCTCCAAGGGTTTAAGGGTGGTATCGCCGGCCCCAACTTTGAGGGTGGCTATGCCTGCTGAAGACACTGTTTTCAATGTCCTGTATGACAAATATATGTTTTGGAGTATCGTTGTTGGTATCTTTACCTTCGGCTGGATGTTCCTGGCAATGATTCGATATCGCGATGGCGTCGAACCCGTCGAGAATATGGAAAAGTACCACATTGAAGTTGGCTCATTCCCTGTTGATAGTCACAACACCAAACTCGAAGTTATGTTTTATGTCCTGCCAACAATACTTGTTGTTTGGCTAACAATGATGGCTCTTGCCTCGAACACCGCGGTTTGGACAATCCCACAAGATGAAGACACATTCAATGTTGATGTTGTTGGGAAACAATGGTTTTGGGAATTCCATTATCAAGACCAGTTAACTTGGGAAGACGACCCTCGAGCCACCCATATCGATGTTAACTGGACGGGGGGCATGCTCATGGTTCACGCGCATGGTTCCGATGCTACGAATGTAACCGTTGAAGTCGACGGAGTTGAACAAGAATATTCCATAGACCTAGCTGCCGAGATGCTTTCGATTTCGGGTAACTATTTTGACCCAAATCTCCACAGTGTAGTCACGGTTTTTGATGCAAACGACAATCTCTTGCACACATGGGAGCACTTGCCCAATGGGACCATTCTGTCAACCGCAGGTGGCCAACACCTTATCATCCCATGCGACGAATCCTCGACCCTTGACCTACATTCTCGCCCCCATGATGAATCCAATCCAGCATATGTGGGTGTCCAGCACTCGTTTTGGCTGCCTGAATGGGGAGTTAAAGAAGACTTAGTACCTGGTCTTGAAAGCGGTACTGTGATGACCTTTGAGCCAGACGATTCAGGTACATTCCCAATTCGTTGTGCAGAATATTGCGGCCTTGACCACTCGAAGATGATTGGCCACATCGACATCGTCGCTAGAGATGGTGAAACCTGTGATGCCGATGTCGGGATTCAAAAAACGGTTTCTCATTCGGACCATGCTTCTACAGGAGATGAGCACTGATGAAGAAACGAGTTACTGTTTTGTCCCTTATCCTGTTGATGCTTGTAGCCGCTCCTCAATTTGAAGCAATGCCAACTGGAATTGGTAGTGCTGCAGACGGCGGTTGCAGTTGCCACGGTGGTGCCGCAGCGGATACTCAAGTACTTGTCACCGGCCTTCCTGAATCATTCAACGCCAGTGAAACATACACATTCACGGTAACAGTCCAAAACGATGCTATGGAATTGTACAACGGCGGCGTTACAGAGGCAGATGGCACTGGATGGAACGGCAATGCTGGTGGATTCAGAATCCTCTCTACCGGTGGAATGGTGTCGACTGTGGACGAGACTCTTGGCCATGAGATGGACGGCGGACTCACCCATACTGCGGCTGGAAATACCGTTCGAACTTGGGATTTCGAGTGGGTTGCGCCTGCGGATGACTCCAAAGTAGTCGAATTTACAATCTATGGGAACGCCGTTAATGGAGGAGCAGGTTCTGGTGGAGATTATTGGAATCAAGCCGATATTGTAATTCCTGGTTTGAATGCCGGAGATGTCGGCCCGACAGCACGTGCATTGGTCGTCTTACTTACTGCAATCGGATTGTCTCTAGGAATGGTCCTTCTTGGCGTTATGTGGGTCTTTTACACACGTTCGCCAGAGACCTTCACCATCTCCAACTTTTGGGCTTATCTCAAGCCATGGTTGACAACAACTGATCACAAGGAAGTAGGTATACTGTATTTCTTGTACGGATTCATCTTCTTCCTGGTTGGTGGTGTACTTGCCTTGCTGTTCAGAATACAGCTGGCATTACCCGAAAACTCATTTTTGAGCGAGACCGAATACAACTCCTTCTTTACCCTTCACGGAACGACGATGATTTTCCTCGCTGCAATGCCTATGATTGCTGGTTTCATGAACTATGTCTTGCCGTTGCAGATTGGCGCTAAGGATTTGGCCTTCCCCCGAATTAACGCAATGGGGCTTTGGATTTTGGTATTCTCTAGCCCCCTCATTTACACAGGCATTTGGTCCGGTGAAGGTGCGGATATCACTTGGGTTATGTATCCACCATACTCGTCACTCACCGAATCCAATCTTGGCGCTGAAATGGCTCAGTACGGTTCCAATCCTGGTACAACTGCATTCATATCTGGAATGCTGATGCTTGGAGCATCATCAACACTCGGTGGTGTAAATTTCATTACTACAGTTTTCACCATGCGCGCTCCGGGTGTAGGCTTTATGCAAATGCCATTGTTCTCATGGTCGGTTTTCGTGAGTGTGTTCATGTTGTACATGTCGCTCCCAGCCTTCATCATCGGCGTGGCTTTCCTTCTCTTTGACCACACCATTGGGACGGTCTTTTTCACATCGGGTGGCGACAGTCTGTTGTTCCAGCACTTGTTCTGGTTCTTCGGTCATCCCGAAGTTTATGTTGTCATTGTTCCCGCATTCGGAATTGTTTCAGAAGTTTTAGCAACCAGTGCTCGTCGCTCGATTTTTGGTTACAAATCAATGGTCATTGCAATGGCCGGTATTGGCGTCGTTGGATTCATTGTATGGGGCCACCACATGTTGACTTCAGGTATGGACCCATTCTGGAGAGCTGCATTTATGATTACAACGATGGCTGTAGCGATTCCTACGGGTGCGAAAATCTTCAATTGGCTCGCGACCTTGTGGGGCGGTAGCCTTGTTATGAGAACTCACACCTTGTGGTCACTCGGATTCCTCATTACGTTCACACTTGGAGGAATTTCAGGTATGTTCTTCCCAGTGGCAGGTATGGATATTCACTTCCACGACTCTTACTTCGTGGTCGCACACTTCCATTATGTGTTCATCGGAGGAACGGTCTTTGCACTGTTTTCAGGAGTGTACTATTGGTATCCTAAAGCGACAGGCCGAAAACTCGATGAGACGCTGGGACTTTGGCACTTCCTGATTGGATTCTCGGCGTACAATGCGACATTCTGGCCTATGCACGCCTTGGGAATCATGGGTATGCCTCGTCGAACGCACAGCTATACTGTTGAAAGTGGGTTTGCAGAATACAATATGGTTGTGAGCATTTTCTCGTTCATATTCGGTCTAAGCCAACTTCTGCTGGTTTGGAACATTATCAAATCCAACAGAAGCGGCGAACCTGCAGGCAACGACCCCTGGGGTGGCTGGTCACTTGAGTGGGCTACGACATCGCCTCCGCCGACACCTTCGTTCAAGGAAGGAGATTACTTCCACACTATTCTCAAGGGAGAACAAGGCGATAAAAACGAAGAATTCGGCCACCATCCCGATAAGAAATCCATTGGCGAGACCATTTGGAAGGCTACACCGAAGGGGGCAGAAGAATGAGTGGTTCTGGGGCTCATGTTGAGAATGGAATTTGGATGCGCGCAGTGATGATGGGTGGAATAATCCTCACCATAGGCGTGTTGCTGTTTGCAACTCTTGGTGTTGCTATCGCCAACGGTAAGCACGATACTTGGAAACAGCTCGAAGATGACTATCACCATGAAGAAGAATTACTTGCCGCAAAAGGTAATCTCACGGATGCAGATGTCAAACATCTTGATCACATGCATCATGAGGAAATCGATGCTCACTTGTCTTACTTGACATACAGAGTCGCTGGAATCACCATCCTTCTCATGTCGATTACCTATGCATCCTTTATTGGCATTGGAGGATTCCTAAATGCCAGTAAACCTGAAGGCGACCATGGGGATGGTCATGACGACCATGATGAACATGAACACCACGGTTCATCCTCTCCGATTATTTTCTCTTTTGGTATTCTTCTCTTCTTGATGGGTTTGCCTGATTTCATCGTTGCTTGTAAAGCGCTGTTGAATTCAGAAGTTTCTGCAGACTTAGGAATGTTGGGATTGAGTTCAATCGGACTCGTTACAATCATGATTGCTGTTTCAAACTGGTGGTTTGAGGATTTGCCGTTTAATGGACATGGCGAGCAAATTGCGACATCATGGCCATTCGAAGGTGAACATATCCGTAAGGCAGGATTGTGGGTATTCATCATGTCTGAAATTATGGTTTTCGCTACATTCTTTTCCTCGTATTTGAGAATGCGAACCGAATGGTGTACTGACTGGGCCATCCGTGATGGCGTAGAGGCGTGTAAGGATGTTCCTGAAGGTACAGTCGTCACTGCTTCAGATTTACTGCGTTATGATGTTAGTACTCTTATGCCGGGTGCAATCAACACATTTGCTTTGATTATTTCTTCATACACAATTGTCTTGGCACTCAAGACAGCTAAAGACGCTCATTGGGAACCGTCCACTGGATTCATGGGCAAACTTATGCCGACCAGAAAGGCTGCTGTGCGAAACTACCTCATTGCAACACTTGCCCTTGGTTCTCTGTTCATCGTTCTCAAACTTGTTGAATGGAGCCATCTTGTCGCAGAAGGATTTGACGTTGGAACCGTTCAAGGTTCCATTTTCTACATTGCAACCGGTGCACACGGATTGCACGTATTCATTGGCTTGCTTGTGATGCTGTATCTTGTGTTCAAGGCTGATACCGTTGGCTATGATGAAGAAAATGCACAAGGAATCGAATACTTTGGTCTTTACTGGCACTTTGTTGATCTCGCTTGGGTAGTTATATTCCCAGCATTCTATTTGTATTGAGGTGAAAAAATGGGCGAACATGTTGAATTTATGGGCAAAGACATCTACTTTTGGAACTTTATTGTACTGATGTTCTTCACATTGTTTGAAGTTGGTGCAGTGTTTTTTGAGGTCATTCCAGGTACTGACATCGAAATAACAAAAATGTCGGTTTGGCTGATTCTCATTGTTGTTGGCATTATCAAA
>MDSZ01247501.1_pt1 | contig 15029 bp, 10 predicted proteins | sample 811201 | NCBI WGS metagenome assembly MDSZ01 (sample SAMN05326647, study PRJNA326480) | marine metagenome | isolation source: seawater | place: Indian Ocean: North | collected 2010
CTCAGCACACACTCTTAGAGTATACGCTGTTAACTACAACGTCCTCCGTATCATGAGTGGTATGGGTGGTCTTGCATACTCCAATTAAATTAATTATCTGTATCTTATCTTAATAAGATTTATTAAGGTTAGATTTATTATTAATAATAATTTATTTTAATATATTAATATGGGCGGAGGTTTATTACAAATTGTGGCTTATGGTTTAAATGATACTATGCTTACTGGTAATCCTCAAATTAGTTTTTTTAAAACTGTTTTTAGAAAACATACCAATTTTTATAGAGAATCAATAGAACAAATTTACTCAGGGGATGTCCGTAGCGGAAATAAAATAGGTATTAAATTATCAAAACAAGGTGATTTATTAAGTGGATTGCTATTAGAATTTAAAGAAATAACATATGATACAGTCTCGTGTATAGATTATGTTGAATTCTATGTAGGAGATGTATTAGTACAAAAATTTAATTCACACTGGCTAAATTTATGGTTAGATTTAACACTTAATAAGGATAAAACCGAATTAATGAATGTTATAAGAAGAGGAACACTTAATTATGTTATTCCTGAATTAAAAAATGAATCTAATCCAATATTTGTTCCTAATCTCGAGGTTAATGAAATAAGAGAATATCCGGTTCCTGAACAACGTTCTATACGGTCCATGTATCATTACGATATGTTTATCTACATAACACAGGATAATGGCATTGATGGAGAAAGCTGGATAAGTCGTCTTACTGTATCACTTAATTATGATACAAATGTATATGCAAGTCAAACCATTAATAATACATATAGAGAAAAATTTATACAAACCCCTAATCCAACTCCAATAGATAATATTACAACTACTAAAGGATTAACTATACACAAAAATAAATTATATATTGCTGACACCGTTGTTATTAATAATGAATCTATTGGAGTTATTGATGTACATACATTGGATACTAACCCTAATAGTAATTCTTATGGTAATATAACTGATACAAATCCCAAACTTGTCGGTTCTAATACAGAAAATTCTGAAGTAGAACAATTTAATAGACTTGTACCATATATTTCTCCTCTTGGTAGAAATAATGTCGGATTTTATATTGGTACTATTTCAGCCATGTGCTCTAATGAAGAATATATTATCCTATCTAATGATTCATCGCCTCATTATTTGTATAAAATGTACACAGATTTTGGTAACTATAGATATAAATATAATATTGAAGATTTAACACCATCAACTATTACCTTTTTTGGAAAGGGTATTTCCGGTTATAGAAATGGTAGTGCTGCTATTTCAACATTTAATAAACCTTATGGAATAGCTGTATACGAAGAAATTGATAATGAAACTGGAGAATTTTTATTTACAGATATTTATATTGCTGATAGAGATAACCATGTTATTCGTAAGTGGAATCGTCTACTATCTGAAACTGTTACAATTGCTGGAAATATGATTGAAGATAATCAACAAAATCAAAATGTTAATTCAAGTGGATTTGTTAATGGAGATGCAGCTTCTTCAAGATTTAACTTACCAGAAGACCTGTGTATTACTAAAAATGGAAGATTTTTATTTGTTGCTGATAAAGGTAATTATTGTGTAAGAAAAATAGATACTTTTGCAAATACAAATCAAGTTACCACTCTTGCTGGAAATAATACAATTGGCCATGTTGATGGTAATGGAACAAATGCAACATTTGGTTTTATTACAGCTATAGTAATAGATACTAATGACAAATTTTTATATGTAAGTGATAATGATACAGCACCAAATTCAAACCATTGTTTAATTAGAAAAATTTCTACTTCATCTGGTGAAGTTACGACTTTATTTGATTCTAATGATAATACAAATGTTAATTTTAGTTATATAACTGCATTAGCAATAGATCCCTTTTCCAGTTACTTATTAATTGGAGATACTAATAGATTATATAAGCTGGATCTTCTATCCAATAATGAATTGAATCTTGTAAAAGGACGAATTGAATTATTATCTGGTGCCGCCGATAATACAGCTGGAAACGAATCAGCACCAAATGGGGGATTAATTGATGCCAGATTTAATAATATTGGTGGTATTTTTATTGATTACAATAATGAATTTGCATTGATATCTGATACAGAAAATCATGTCATTAAAAAATTGTATATTAAAAACTTTATTAATCCAAGTTTAATATTACTAACAGGTGGGGAATTTAATTCCAATGATACACCAGAAGGACAAGAAGATGGTTACCCGAGGTATGATGCACAGGCACTTGGATTTGCTAAATTTCATGAGCCACGGGGAATCTATATTAATAATTTATCAAATAAATCGTATGTTATTGATACTTTAAATCACAAGGTAAGAGAAATACACCTTGCTGATAGAGAAGAAAAAGCATCAACTTTTTTTATTGAACAATTAACATCAAGTTTAAGAAGAAAAGTTAAATTTATAGTAAATGATTCTGCCAAAAACATCTATATTATATACGATAATTTACCAGGTATTTACAAAATTACAGTTTCAGGTATAGACCCTCTCAATACAGAAGATATATTAATTCCGCTATCGAATAACTTTATAAAATCAGGCAACGGTTTATCTATTAAAGATGATATTTTATATATTCCTTGTAAAGAAACTAACAAAGTATATCAATATGATATCAATTCACCTAAATTTTTAGAAATAAATAATAATGTTGAAGATATTGAAGGTCCAACAGAAGGCACTTTTATTGAAGAACAGGATGAGTTAGAAATTAATGAAGATAATAATAATGAAGATAATAACAATGAAGATCCAGTAACAATAGTAAGTCCTTCATCGATTATAATAACGTATTTTAATGATGTATTAGTATCGGAATCAGGAGATAATGCAAAACTTAAAGTTATTGGAAAAGCAAAACCCTACTATATATATCATGATATATATGATTATCAACAAGCTGCATATCTTGATCTACCTTTTTGGTTTTCTAAGGAATATAATGCTTTACCACTTATTTCAATACCTAATGAAGAAATAAAATTGGTTATTAAATTATCTGATAATATAGACGGTATTACTTCCATGAAAATATGGGGCGATTACATTTTCCTTGATGAATCGGAAAAAAATAGATTTATTAATGATGAACACTATTATTTGTTTGAACAAATTCAACACTCTGAAACGCAAAGAATTGCTGATAAAACAGTACGTAATAGTCAACCATTGTCTGTATATTCCATAGTTGATCTTGATTTTAACAATAACGTAAAAGAATTAATTTGGACACTATTTCAAACACATTATGGTGAATCTGGTGTAAAAAAATCATGTTCTGTTGAAAATAATGGTGGTAATCAAAATATAGAAGTTGATTCATTATTTATCCAAATTAATGGTCAAGATATTATTCAAGAACATCAAGGGAAATATTTTACTGATTTTCAAAGATATAAATATCATAGCGGACAAGGTATCAAATTAACAAGAATCGGTGTGAATGATGACGATGTTACAAGTACAAGAGTTTTATCAAAATGGTTTCCAAGAGTCATTAATCAACATATATTTTCGTTTGCACTTAAACCTGAAGAATCTCAACCATCAGGTTCAATAAATTTTTCATTAGTTGATTCTTCAACAATGAATATTAAATTTAAAACATCCGCAGTTGACGGAAGACAATCATATGATTTAGATGTTTATGCAATAAGTTACAACGTTTTGAAAATAAAAAATGGTCTTGTGTCACTTGTATATTCTTCTTAATATTTTTATTTATTACAATTAATAAATAATAATAAACTTAATTTCTAATTCTGGATTTTATTGTAGCTTATTTTTTATATTTATGGATACAATAATCTGCATGCGTCCAATTATTTGTTTTATCATTTTCATCAGTTGTGCATCCCGGCACCTGTGTTTTACCAGATCTTTGAAAACATGTCATACCTGGTTTACAATCTGAATCTTCATCACAATCACCTTCACACATACCTAACTTATTAACACTTGTATCAGGGTTCCACTTAACTGGATTTCCTTCTCTAATTCTAAGTCCAAGATAGTATGGTGAACTTGGGTCACAACCATCATGTTCATTCGTATTAGCTGTTGTATTACATCCTTCTTCATAGGTAATTATTTTCCCTCGGCCATGTTTTTCCGAATGTTTTCCTGACCACCATGCTTTTGCAAGATCATTTTTTTCGATACATCCCCAACTATATCCTGACCTAACACCATATCTATCAGAGAATTGCTGACATTTTTGAAACCTATTTGCATTTGGGTCTAATCCCATTCTTTTTTCAAAATTTTGGAGTTTAAGATCATCTTTACAAGCATTTGTACTTAAATTTATTGGATCTATCAATTCTTTTTCGCATATAAAGGGTTTTTTTCCTTCACAATTAAGATCATTCATTTTAAGACCATTTTCAGGAGTACCCCACATAGGTGACATTTGTATACAATCTTCACTATTACTCCAATTATTGGGTTCACTTTTACTACCATTCCAATAACTTACACTATTTTCATCGCTAACAGTATTACCACCAGTTTTATTATATTTTCCCAAATGTGTTAGAGTTAAATTATCATTTAGAAATTTTCCTTCTCTATTAATTGTACCTCCATTATTAGCTATATTCCAATCAGCATCGCTTCCATCAATCCAAATATCATTATAAGTCCTACCAACTGCTTTACCTTTATTCAATAAATCTATAGTCTGATAATATTTAAAAGCGTTAATTCTATTTGCTTTTTCTATTCCTTCATTCTTATCACAATCAGTTCTTCCACCACATCCTTCACCATCTCCCTCTGGATGGACAAATTTAAGAAGATTTCTTCCTATTTTTTTACAATAAGCTTTAGCATCTTTAAATGTTTTTGGAGTATTTATGTACATCATGTCTACTTGATTAGACGGACTATTACATTCATGAACGGATGAGTTAGAACTTATTATTTTTCCTTCTGATGCAGCTTTGGCTAATATATGTTCTGTTTTTCCAACCCCCCATAATTCATGATTTTTATTAGCTACTTTATTCGCACTTTCTCTTACTGCAGTGGGAATTTTAGGATTTCTTACATCCAGGGCGGTTTTAACTTTAGAATAATTTTCAAATTGTTCATATGTTTTTTCTTTAACTCCGCGCGCAATATCAGATTTCATAAGTGAAGCTATATATTTTTCATCTAAAGTGTTTCTAAAAACTTGCACATTTCTGACTAAAAATCCTGGATGTTGACTGGGAGCATTACTATCATTATTAGATTTAGGATATCCACCCCATGATTCATTTTCGTTTCCACCACCCATGGTTATAGGAAAATTATCATCAAAATCAGTTGCAATAGGTTCTTTTGTTATAGTATGCGACCTCTTAATTCCATCAATGTAAGCTGTAAATTCCTTAGAATTCTTTACTGTAAAAACTACATGATGCCATGTTTTAGGTTTTATAATATCCCCTTTAAAAGCATCTGAAGGATCATAACAGTAATCATGTGTAGGGTCATCACCTGAACCACCAGATTTACAGCCCGGTGGTACATACGCAGAACTACTTCGTTGAAAACATTTTAAGCCAGGTTTACAGTCTTTATCACTATCACAATCACCCTCGCATTTACCTAATTTATTTTCAGAAGTTTCTGGATTGTTACCTTTATCAACCAAAGGTATTCCGTCATTAGTCCGTGCTGGAACATCAATTCCTCGGTTCCAATTGCCAGTTCCTTCCAATCCAAATCTAAAATGTAAACTTCGTCCATTTTTATAATTGTCTGTCTCAGATAAAGGATTAAACTCTCCATAACTATTTCCAGGCCATATCCATATACCGGGTTGTCTTTGTTTTTCGGTTTTATGAGTTTGTCCCGGTGAATAAAAAGGATAATTAGGTCCACGTCTTAAAATAGCCCTCCATTGTTTAGAATCATTATTAATATATAGCCAGAATGCATATGAAAAATCGTATGTACCAGATGCATTTTGACCAATAGGACCATCCATATCAATCTTAACTTGATTATCAGGTTTATTTCTACGATTTCCACTATATGAATTAACAAGAGTTTTTGCAGTCCAGTTATCTTTATTACATCCCTTGAGTGATTTATAAGATCTTGAACTATTACTTGGTACAACCTGCTTAAAATGTTTATATAATGAGCATTTATTACCGTCTAATGTGTAATAATTACAATCAGTTTGCGATATACATATTTTGTTACATGATGATATTTTTTGTTCCATTGATGCATTGCTATCAAGCGTACATTGACCACCGCTAACTTCACTTATAGGCGTACCAATAATTTTGCCATTATTTTGGCAATCTTTTAATATATTCATCTCTGTTTTGGTGTTATCTCTTAATTCGTCGAATTCTTTTCTAAGTTCACCAAAATAATCTGAAATAAAAAATGACTTAATATCTGAATATGTATTTGATTGGTAAAGTAATTTTGTTTCCCATGTTGGATCTGATAATTTATTTCTAATATTAGGTGTATCAAGAATGGATAAACTAAGTAGTTTAGTTTCTCTTACCGTATTATTGGATATTTCATTAGCTTTTTGTGTTATATTATTACTAATAGTTTCTTTTGTTTCTTTTAGAAAAGCACTTTGTGGGTGAGAATTAATCCAATTATTAAGTACGTCTAAAAATGTTTCTTTAGATCTTTCAAATACAGTCGTTAGCTTATCCTCAACTGATTGAGGATTACTCTTATAAATTTTAATATTATTATTTAACTTAAGAGTACCAACCAATAGAAGTAAATTACCTAAAAATGGTATGTATCCATTAATGATTAAAGTTGTAATTTTGGATTTAAAATCCTCCAAAGCTTGTATTTTTTCAAAGTAGTTTTTTATTTTAATATCATAATCTACTATATCTTTTTTATTTGGTAATCCATCATCATTGACACATAAATTTAGGTTACACATTGTATATTCGTCTTTATCCAGATTTTCTTTATTATTTCCATAAAGCATTCTACGTACATTGTTAATATCTTCTAAATTACTATTATTAATTGATTTATATTGTTTATTGGTAACATCAATTGATGTATTATTTGTCATATTTAGATAGTTATTACATGAAGGTAGATTACTATTTGGATCGTTACTATAATTAATTTCCCAATCACTCCACGTTTTTACCCCTGTATTATCTTCTACATCATCAATACTCCACGTATCTCCTTGAACAATATTTTCATATTTTTCAATTTGAGTTTTTTTTATCTTACTTGTTACAATATACACTGAAACAATTAAAATCAATGTAAACAATAGAGTATTAAATAATTTCATTATAATATAGTTGGAGAAATAATTTATTTTTTTTAATATGTTAAATACATTAAATATGAACAATAAAATATACTTAAAGTTATATTACCTGATATAGGTATAGTAAAATGGTAAACAAAACAAAATCTAGCAAAAGCAAAAAACTTAGTAAATCCGAGACTAAATCAAGCAAAGTTTCAAAAAAAACAGTAACTAAAAAATCTGAACCAGAACCTGTAGTTAAAAAAGTTGAATCAGTTGTAGAAGAACCTGTTCAAGTAAACGATTCATCTGAAAAAGAAGCTAGTAGTGTAAATGCTGTATTTGAATCAGTTATTGCTCAAAGTGAAAACATTCTTGACACTCACAAGCAAATGAATTCTTTAATGAAAAAAACCTTTAAAACATACCAAAGAGAAAGAAGAGATTATGAAAAGAACTTAGCACGTGAACGCCGTCGTCTCAAAAAAGACCCCAACCGTAAAAAACGTGAACCAAGTGGTTTTGCAGTTCCAACTGATATCTCCGACACATTATGTGATTTCCTTGGTGTTACACATGGAACTCAATTGTCAAGAACAGAAGTAACTCGTAAAGTTACCGCTTACATCAGAAATAAAAATCTCCAAGTACCAGAAAATCGCCGTTCATTTGTCCCAGATTCTAAACTTGAATCAATTCTTGGACCTTTACAAGAGGTAGATAAGGAAAAAGGCTTTACTTACTTCAACCTTCAAAGGTATATTACTCCTCACATTACATCAGCTTCTTCAAGTAGCAGTGCTTAAATAATATAATAGTTTATATAATGTATTATATAAATAATTACTGACTTATTCAATAAGTTCTTTCATCATTTTGATTTCTTTTTCTTGTGTATCTATAATTTGTTTTGCTAATGCAACTAATTTATAGTTATTACTTCTTTCAAGAATTTTATTAGATGTTGTTAGAGCAGTGGAATGGTGACTAATCATTCTTTTAAGCCATTGATTATCGCTAACTTTATACTGTCTTCTTAGTAAAAATACAGTGATTAATATAGATAATACAAGCCCAAAATAAAAAATTGTTTTATTAAAAACACCATGTGTTAGATAATGAATGATTTCATGACTCCAAATCATATTGGATGCCATCAATAATCCACCATAAAAAAGAGTTAGAGATACATATAAATGTGATAATTTATAAGCTAATACATTCATTGGATTAAACGCCATTCCAACAATAACCATTATAACAAAATTAATAAGAAAATGAAAGCTATTTGATTGCATACTATATATATAGTATATATTTATTATTGACCTGGATGTGCAGACTGATACAGCCATGGAAGAGCATCTCGTGCATTTTTACTAACAATAGTAAGCCCAGATAATATCCAAAGAGAACCTGTTGTACAAAACTCACTATTTTCACCTTCTGTAACTAACTTCTCAAAATTATCAAGTAAGATATTCCCCAATTTTATCTTAGAATTTACTTTATTTATTACTTGAACTTTATCTGCAAATAATATACCATTTTTCACATATCGTTTCTTTTCATTAATTGTCATATTAATACGATAATTCCACAAATCTTCTAACTGTTTATATAATTCTTTAAGTTGTAAAATATTTAGGTCCAAAAACCAACTACATTGAGTATATTGTTTTAGGTTATCCATAATCTGAAATATCTTTACACAACGCTGATTTAATTTTATAGAAGGATCATGAATAACATCTTTTTCAACTTCTATATTCTTCTGTTTATCAATTAATTTTTTAAATTTATGAATTACGCTATCTTCGATATCACATGTATTATACGGATTACTTTTACTATATTTAAGTAATTCTTTCAGAGTAGCAATATGAAATCCCCAATATTGCGATGAACTTTTAAATGAGAAATACAGATGATTAGGAATATTTTTAATATCTTCAAATGTACTACAATCTGTAGAGTTATTGCACAAATGCCTGCAATATACAGAAATACCCCTATTTTTTATATTTTTCCGAACGACACATTTTCTCATATATGACTGAATTTTAACTAATTTATCTATAAAATCCGTGGAATATGACATACTATTTGCATCAATAATTTTGTTTCCATTGTCTGCAGTACATCTGGGCGTATCTGAATAAATAGTTTTAATTTTATTTAACCCCATTTTGTAATGTCTGGAACATAGATGAAAAGAAATTCCATTATTTTGTATGATATGTTTATGCTTGTACGAACATTGCTTGCCTTTTTTACTTGATAGTAAGGCACAACAACTAACATAATTGTTCTGTTGATGATTATTGACGATTTCAACACTCATAGTTATAATATTATTACAGTAATCTTTTAAATATTTTCTTCAAATTTTAAAATTACAACACCTTAAGTTGGTATAGTTTTATATATTTTTTGTATTTTAAAAAAATTTGATGTAAATTATTTAAAGATAACTCCATATTACAGTATATACAAAATGACATCCACAACAGCGAACAACTCAGCAATGACTGGCATTCTACGCAACCTTAACGATATCGATATGAAAAAACTTACATTTGGAGAACCCGAGATTAATAAATATGGCGGGAAAAGTTGTAGTGTAAAATATGATGGTAAGCCATTTGTAATTCAAACGCCTCGGTGCAGGTGTCCATTTGGTCTTGGTCAATATGATGAAACAGATGCTTCAGGAAATGTAGTTAAATCTAAGTATTCTCTTGATATTTCTCTTACCGGCTATGAACTTAAAGAAACAGGTGAAGCATATGACCCTCGTGTACGTGGGCTATATGATTTGGCGGAACGTATGGAAAGCAGGCTTCAGGAAGAAGCTTTGAAGAATTCAGGCGAGTGGCTTGGTATGGAAGATGCAAACGAGGGTGTTGCAAAGGCACTTACTCGTCCTGTACTTCGTTGGTCAAAGGATAAAAAGACAAAGAAGATTACAACTGCATATCCACCTAATATCAAATTTAAGGTTGGATTTTGGGACAATCGGTGGCTTGTAAAGGCGTTTGATGAAAATAAAGAACGTATTGAAGACCTAAAAGAAGGAATTCCGAAGGGAAGTGAAGTAATTGCAATCGTGAAGATTACGGGTGTAAACTTTGCAGGCGGCAAGGTAGGTTATTCTCTCAGTCTTTCACAGGTAAAGGTGTACGCACCAAAGGGTATGCCTTCTTATGCATTTGTAGATGATGAAGAGGATGAACAGCCAGTAGTATCGGGCGCTGTAAATCGTAATGATGGTGATGATGATGAAGATGAAGATGCTCCAGCTGCTCCTTCTAATAAGGTGGCTGATTCTGACGATGATTCAGATGATGATTCGGATGATGATGATGAATTGGACGATGAAGAGGAAGAAGCTCCTCCTCCAGTAAAACCTAAAAAAATTGTAAAGCGTCGCAAGAAAAAAGGTGAGGAATAAATAATATGAATTAATATAAAATTAAAATAATTTTTTTATTTTGATTATATATAAATGTCAGATATAGACCCTACATCAGAAAACGTTTATGTTCATTCTCTTGAAGTAAATGGTAATTTAATTGTTAAAGGAACTATTTATTCACCACAAAACCAGAATAATTGTCCCGAAGAATTAATGAATTCAACACTTGAAATAGTTAAAACCGAAGACCTTACGCTTGAAGGAAACTTACATGTTCATCCAGCTGGTAAATTTAAAATATCCGGTCGTGTTACATCTAGCAATTTTCGAAGTCAGTACGAATAAACGATTGTCTTAAATCATGCATATCTCTCTTATCACCTAAATCTGATAATTCAGACTCAGATGATAATACTCGTTCATATTTAATCTCTTTTTTATCACTATATACAGCTGCTGATACACCCAATAAAACAAACGAAAACAAATTATTGATATTAATAGGTGCATAATTACTTCCAGCAATCGCTTTGTAAGAACCCAACCATGCTTGAATAGGTAGCTTGACTGTATTAATTATCATATAATATGTAGAACTTCCTTCTTTTATCACCAAAAACATGAGTATATTAATAACTGTAGATATTACGTTGTATATAATTAAAAACATAAAATTAGCTTCGCAATCATCACCTTCTCTGCTATTTATACCTGCGAATTGACATTTGAAAGCATCATTAAAATAACTTCCAACATCACTTGCTTTTATTGTAATATCTGAACCAGAAATAGGTATTAACATCATTGGAAACATAAACAAGCCGAATAAAAATTGCCAAACAGAGATCCATAGATTCATCCACCAAATATCTGTATTTGTATCTCCAAGCATTTTTTCTTTGTATATATACGATAATACACCTGGTAAAATACCTAATAAAAATATAAATGTTGCCCAACCTTCACTAAATTTACCATTACTGAAATTTGGGATATATGACACCATAACTCCATATATTGTTAAAAATACGCCTAAATAATGACTTTTATAATACCTTCTATGTAGAAAACAAAAAGAAAACATCATTAGAAGAGGCAGCGATAGTTTATCTAATATGGTCATTACAATAATAGATAAATACGGTGCAGAAAACGATTGCAATAATGACCGTATTCCATCAAGTATTCCCATTACAGCTAAAGGTTTCTGTTTACAAGTAACTATCTTTACATTTCTCATTTTTAAATATAAAACTCCCAAATAGAAAAATAAAATACCAAACAAAGGAAATATAAATGATGAAGCAAACCATTTGTAATTTGTCATACCATCAAGCCACCTAATATACAATATATAATCCAATGGTGTAATTACAACAAGTATTATTGATAAAAACATCAAATAACCCTCCTTTCTAAAATAATTTTTAGCATCTTCAAGATAAATAGATAACATAAAATATTATATATTTATTTTTTTAAGTATATACATTGTTAAAAATTCAATCCTATAGATGTTTCTGATGTATCACTATTATATTTTGAATACATGCTATATGAAAATTTAGGATTTCTAAGTATACGGGGAGCATCAAATTTCCTATTTTGCTGAAAGTAAATTAAATTAATACGATGCAAATATGTTTTTTCATCTATGGTTGAATTTTCTTTTAAAAATAGTTTTAATAAAGTTAAGTTTGGCTTTTTACTATACTGATTTAAAATAGTAGTAGAATCTATATCAATATCTGTAAGACATATAATTTGTCTTATTTTTTCATAATTACAACTCCATGATTCCATTAAACCATTATCTAATATATTTTCAATTGATTTATGTTTGATTATTAGTTTATACAATTCTGTAGGAATATATCCCCGTGGTCTGTGATTATAATCATTACCTAAAATTATACACAAATCTATAAAGCTTTTATAAGTCATATTGAAATCATATAAAATTTCATTCAACACGTAAGATTCCGCATAATCATCTCTGTTCGTAAAATTACGAATCACTAATTTTGAACCACATGCAATAGTATCCATATCCTCTGATACAACTCCATCAACAAAATTCATATTACATAACTTAGAACAATAATGTTCTGCTTCGCAATCTGCGCTAATATACATAACACCCATTAAATCAAATAACTCCTTTGTCTTATCGATTACAACCTTGTTAACATATATAATTTTTTTCTCAATATTATCTATTTCAGTTTGTAACTCATTAATTTCAGTATCATTATCAGTGTTAGATATTTTAATTTTTAATTGAGATAATTTTTCTTCTAACTTATTCTTTATTAATCTTCTATTTTTCAGTGTTTCACTCTTCTCATTAGGTGGTTTTCCATCAAAAATAAATATCGGCACTATATTAAATTTTTTGAACTTATTAATCATGAAAAACATACCATCTATATGATTACTTTTTCCATATAAATATTTATATAAATACACATTTGTATCTACCGCAAATGTCAGTCCTTGGTATTTAGACAGATGAACCTTTTGCTTCCCATTTTTACTATGTTGCTCTATTAATGTATTTAAATTTTTTATACCCATTGAAGTATATTATAATATAATATTATTAATATAATTTTATATACTAATTATTAATATCTTAAATTAATTAATGACATACTTAATGAATCATTATTAATTATATGTTTATTTGTATTTTTTTTATAGTGTTTTATACCATTTTTGATGTGATTATACAACTCAAGTATATCATTTTGACTCCATTCAGTATTCCTTTTTGGAAAAAAATTTCTAAGTACGTAATCTGATGAATTCATCAAAAAATATTTAAGAATGTAATATGACAATACAGAAGTATATTGCTCTAAAAGTATATTTTTACTTTTGTCCAGTAGATCTTTAACATTTTTTATTCCACTATGTAATAAAACCTTATTCATCTGATTTTCCACATGATCTATTTCTAATTGAATATAGTCATTAAGATTGCCTTTCACAAATATACAATTAATAATACTATTAAATATAATTGCAATAAAATCCGTAAATGCTTCAAATAGATTCACAAATCTATCATCTTTATTAATATTAAAATCTTCTAATACCATTTTATCAATTTCAGAATTATCACGCATCGCAAAATCAAGCTTTAAATAATGGACCAATTCATGAAGTATTACCTTATCAGCCTCTTCGTCTCTAAATACTGTCATATGCACATCACCCAAAAATCCATGAGAAGTAAATCCACTATTTACTGACCGTGGTCCTAAGTTTTTTAGCTTTGGTAATTTTTTTTTATGCTCGGTTCCAGCAAAAGTTACATCTATTGTCTGGTCTGTCATATTACAATATTCAATAAATGATATTATTTTAATAGCTTTAAGAAGAACAGACACGTAATCGTATTCTTTGTAATAATAATTAAACATTATTATATTGCTTTTGTATTTAAATTGTAGTAATTCATAGTTATTGTAGTTTTTCAAAATATCAACTAATATATGTAATGGTACAAATTTGGATTTAAACCGGCTATAATCACTTAAATCCACCTTTGAAAAAATATCTTCGTTAATTTTATTGACACGCATCTCCAGTTCTTCTTCTGTATATTCTGATAATTTATAACTTATATCAATTGAGTCAAACTTTGTTTTTTTGAGTGAAATTACATCCATATTGAATAATACGCTTCTCACTATAATATTCATTTCATGTTTTATCTGAGATATATTATAAAAATAATTATCAGTTGATTTTGGATTAACTGATAGTTGCATTTATTATAGACTGATATTATTTCTTTATCAAAGAATAAGGATCAATTGACGTATAAACTTCATAATCTATTTTTGGTAACAATTCCTCCTTTTCAGTTTGTGTAAATTTAATTATAATATATAAATCACCATAATCTTTATTACCCAATAAACCTTTTTTAGGAACTTTTACAATATTACTTTCCCAACTAAAATCAATGTTTAATTGCAATTTTTCACTGCAATATTCGTGTTCAAGAAATAGTCCAGTTTCTTTAAATTTTATATTAGCCTCATATTCAAGTACCAAATCATTTATATTATGTCTTGTAAAGTTTTCACAGAATTTATCCACAAAATAAAATAATATGCTTCTATCATTAATATTAATTATATGTTCATCAAAATTTAAGTCTAATACGTATTTTTTAATTGTACCATCCATATTAATTATAAGAAACACATGAGTGTATTTCCTGCAAAAATCCATTGAAATGTTTATCCCATTTTCATCATCTATATCATTATAATTCAGATTTA
>MDSZ01024206.1_pt1 | contig 15028 bp, 16 predicted proteins | sample 811201 | NCBI WGS metagenome assembly MDSZ01 (sample SAMN05326647, study PRJNA326480) | marine metagenome | isolation source: seawater | place: Indian Ocean: North | collected 2010
AGGTTTTTTTTCTATTTTTTTTAAAAGTTTTTTATTTGATAAATAAAAAGAATCTTTGCTAGAATTAATAAATTCAATTTTTTTAAAAAAATCTTTATCAATCCATTTTAATAAATCAGAGATGTATATTTTTTGTGATATTGAAACATTATAAATTCCAGTGCTATTTCCGCTAATCAAGCTAGACAGTATTTTGCTGAATTGAACAATAGAGAGAAAATCTTTAAAATCATTATGAACAAGTATTTTTTTATTTTTTTTTCTGTAAATTAAGTAATTGTCAAAGAATAATCTGTGATTATTTCTATTATTTTTGATTAGTTTATTACCAATTATATTTCCGATCCTTAAAGATAAAAATTTATATTTTAATTTTTTTTTTAAAAAATTTTCAGTTTTTAATTTGTTCTTGCTATAAAAACATAAAGGTTTCTTTATTGAATTTTCATTTATATTTGCTTTCGGTAAATAAATTTTTCTTGTATTCAAAAAAACATAGATAAATTTTATTTTTTTAAATTTAGTTAAAAATCTTTTATCTAGGTCATAAAAAGATTGATATTTTTTTTTGATATAATTTTTATGAATTGATGTATTAATTATATGTGAATATTCTTTAAAAAAACTAACATCTTTTTTTATCGCTTCTTCGAAAGATAGGTTTTTAACAATAAAGTTTTTCGATAAATATTTGTTTAAATTGCTACCAATAAAACTATTTTTGCCAATAATTAAAATTTTATTAATCATAAAAATATATTTACTAAATCAGTTAATATTTTATCTATTGTTAATCTGTTTTTGGTTTTCATTTTTTTTGAAATATAGGAAAAAAATTCATGCGCTTCTTTTCTCCTATACCACCAATTTTTAGAAAATGTTTTATATCTTTTTGATGCTGAATTATCTAATTGTCTATAATATGTTAAATGTTTGTTTAAAATATTTATTTTTTTTAAATCAAGGAAACACAAACATGCTATTCTAAAATCTAACCAAATAGTTGGATATTTTTTTAACTTTAACATTTTAAAAATTTTTTTAGCATAAATTCTCTCAACGGTAATACAGCTTTGAGGAGTAAATCTTGGCCAATTACTAAAATAAAATTTTTTTTGAGAAAATTTTTGTCTTATTAATTTTTTACTTGTTTTAATTATTGGTAGATCAAATAAAATATTTTTATATGCGTTTTCATTAAATTTTTTTAAAACTGTTTTGACTTTATTTTTTTTAAAAAAATCATCACTATCTAAAAAAAATATATATTTACCTGAAGATTTATTAAAACCTTTATAGTAACTATTAATTTGATTATATGATCCAAAGATAGTTTTTTTTTTATTTACAAAATATTTAATTTTTTTTTTATACTCTTTCAATATATTCAAAGATCCGTCATTAGACTTATCATCAATTACAATTATTTCTTTGTGTTTATAAGTTTGACTTATGGCTGTATCTATACTTCTTTTTAAGTATTTCGCATTGTTATAATTAACAATGATAATACTAACTTTTTGATTTTTAACTTGTTCCATTTTTAGCGATTAATTCCTTGAGACCATATGCATCCAAAGATAATTTTTTAATTTTAAATTAGTATTATATGAGCATGGGGTTTTACTAGCCCAGCAATTATTATCTATAGGTGTAAAAATTTTAAATTGACCATTATTAGTAACAACACTAGAGTTTACATCTTCAACTAAAAAAAATGGACTTTGAAGTGGTTTATAACCATATACTCTAATTTCTTTGTCAATTCTTACAAGATTTCTTACATTAAATATCACGATAGATAAAATTATAAAAAAAATAGTTAATTTAGAAATATTTTTTTTTAAAATCTTTAAACCTAACATCATTTCAGAAGTAAATAATATAATCGGTAATCCAACTAAAACATAACCACCATATCTCATGCTAGGATGATTTAAAAACCATTCAATAAAAAATATTAAAAGTATTAAATAGGCTAAATAATTTTTATTTTTCTTATAATTTTTTTTATTTTTTTTAAAATAAAAAAATGAAAAATAAACAATAAAACATATCAAAATTGTTCCTAATAAAGTATCTGAAACTTTATTAAAAAAATGTTTCTCGATCCAATTTTCAAACCAGATAAAATTTTTTATATATTCTTTTTTATCTAATTCGTGTGAATATCCTGGACCTCCCCCTGCTTTTGCCCACCATTCATAATGAATCGACATTTTCTTTACCTCATCTTTTGGAATTGACCATTCACTTTCAAATACACATGTTTTTTCAGCGGGATATAAAAAACAACCTGTATTTAAATAATAAATAGATAAATTCAAAAAAATACTCAAGGATATTAAAAAAATAATTAATGAATTTTGTTTTTTAATTAATTCAGAAAATAATTTATTTTTATAAAAAATTATTGGCAATAAAATAAAGTATAAATAGTAAATTGCTTTCATGCTAGCAGCCATTGAAATTAAAATTGTTAATAATGATATGTAAGTAAGGATTAATTTATTATTCTTCTTAAGGTTAATTATTTCTATGAATAATAAAAAAATCAAAATTAGCAATACTTGAGCAGATCTATCAGTACCATGCTCGCCAATCCGATAAAAAACTATATTTATAAAGATTAAACTTATTAACGAATAATAAAAGATAACATCATTAGAATAAAAAGAGGAATTTTTGATTAATCTATAAATGAGAACATGATTAAAAAAAATTAAAATATAAAATGGTCCAATATGAAATAAATAATGATCAATAAAGGGTAAGAAAAGAGTTGAATGATAATAAAATAGACTTGAAAAAGTTCTAAAACCATGGCTGAAGTTTCCAGTACCTACAATAAAACTATTTTCAGATAAATTTAATGCATAAGTAAGATGATAATATGAAAAATCATCGTGATTTTTAAAAACATAAGCACCAATTAATAAAAAAAATGATAAATATATAAATAGTTTATATTCTTCTTTTTTCTTGCTCTTATGAAAAAAATTACAAAAAAAAATTAATCCAATTAAATGAATAATAAAATTATGCATGAAATCATGAGGTATTATAAAAGAAGTTATAACTGAAATTAATGATATTAAAAAAAAACCAATGAGCCCGTACCAACCTAAATTTAAATCTATTAAGTTGTTATTAATCAATTTTGAAAACTGTAACCCGTAACCTAAAGTAGAGAATAAAAAAATATATAAATAAAATAAAAATATTAAATGGTCTATCACTTTACAATAAATAGTTTATAAATTTCTAATGCTATCAAAATTCTTTAATAACAATAATTCTAATTTAAATAAAGAATTACTATTTTTATTTTCTCTATACTTAAGTTTATTAATTAGCTTTTTTTATGGCGAAAATTCAACTGGTGGAGCAATATTAGATTACAATAATCAAAAAATAATAAGTTCAAATTTTGCATCATACTTTAAAGAAACTTTTTATAATTATGATAATTATTCAACAAGGCATTCTCCAGTATTAATTATTTTTCTATCAATTTTTGAGAGATTTAATTTTGATGATTTTATAATAAGAATTATTCACCTGCATATATGTCTTTTACTTCCATATTTTTTTTTAAAAATTTTAAAGTTAAGATTTAAAGATATAAATAATAAAATTTTAATATTATTGACCGGTCTAATTTTTTTGTCTCCTACTTTTAGAAGTTTATCAATTTGGCCTGATAGTAGAATTTTGGGTCTAACTTTTTTTACATTAAGTATTTTGTATTTCTTAAAGTTTAAAGATAATTTAAATTTTAATTTTGCTATAATGAATGTTATAACATGTGCATTAAGTGCTTATATTAGTCCAAATTTTTCTGTATTTTCATTATTTTTCTTTTATGGATATATAAAAATATTCAAATTAATTTCAAAAAAAATATTTATAATATCTATAATAAACTTATTACTTGCCATTCCTGCAATTTATTACATTTTTGTTCTTGAAATAAATTTTTTGAACAAAACTGCAGCAATTAATTTTGACAATAATGATAGAATATTTTTTAGCAATATTTTTAATGATATATTAATTTCAATTTCAATTATTTTTTTTTATTTACTTCCGTTCTTGATGGAAAAAATTATTAAAATTTCAAAAATAATTGAAATAAAAAATATCTTGCTCTCGCTTATTGTATTTAGTTTTTGTATTTATTTCTTTAATTATAATTATAGTTATAGTGGTGGTGGAATATTTTTTAAAATATCAAATTATTTTTTTAGCGGAAATTTATTATTTTATATTATTGGATTTATCTCGATCACAATATTTTTTCCACATTTGTTAAATAATAAAGAAAACTTAATTTTTTTTATTTTAATTCTGATTAATAACCCTCAATATACAATTTACCATAAATATTTTGATCCATTTTTATTAATTATATTTTTTTCTTTATTTAATTTTGAAATTTCATTAAAAGGCAAAAAATTAAAAAATTTTTATTTAATATACTCGTACTTTTTAATTTTTTTAATAATAAGTAACTTTAAATTTTTATGGACAACCTAACTCTTGTTATTCCAGCTAAGCACGAAAAAGAATCATTGCCATCAGTATTGAATGAACTTGAGAAATATAATGTAAATATAATAATTGTTTTGGAAGAAAGCGATCATGAAACAATAGAATCAATTAAAAATTTTAATTGCAGATTGTTATTCCAAAAAAGCAAAGGTTACGGTGATGCTTTGATACAAGGAATAAAATCTGTGAATACTGAATTTTTTTGTATTTTTAATGCAGATGGATCCTTTAAACCTGATGAGCTAAAAAACATGCTAGACCTATCAAAAAATCAAAATTATGATTTAGTTTTTGGAAGTCGATATGAAAAAAATTCTAGTAGTGAGGATGATACAATTGTTACATTTATTGGTAATAAAATTTTTTCATTAATAGGGCAAATTTTCTTTTCATTACCAATAACAGATATTCTTTATACTTTTGTTCTAGGAAAAACACAAAAAGTAAATAATCTAAAACTTTCTAGTAAAGATTTTGGTCTTTGTGTAGAATTGCCTATAAGAGCATATAAAAACAAATTAACACTAATTTCAAGTCCGGCTAATGAAAGAAAAAGAATTGGTGGAAAAAAAAAGGTCAGCGCATTTAAAGATGGTTTTAAGATATTAATCTCAATGTTTAAATTATTTTTTACTAAGTAATATTTTAAATTTGAATAGATATAAATAAGTTGAGATGTAAACAATTAAACTTACAAATAAAAACAATATCTGCAATTTAGTGTTATGTATATTTAACAAAGATAGAAATATTATAATAGCGTTATAAACATTTATAAATATTCCAGTGAGAGAATTTGCAACTATATTTTTAAAATTTAGATTATTTCTTAAAAAATAAAATAATAATTGATGTAAATGAAATGTATCAGGATCCATCGGTGAAAGTTTAGAGAAAATTTTTCTTATTAAAGAAAATAAAATTTCAAAAGCTGGGTACCATAATAAATTTGCCATGAAATATGGTGAAAATTCAGGGTTATTCATATATAAATTTATTACTACAAAACCTGTAAACAAAGATATTAAATAAATTCCACTATCTCCTAAATAAATTTTATTTAATAAATTAAATACCAACAAAATAAATAATAATATTAATAATTGGTCTAAAAACTCTAATTCATAATTCAAGTTTAAATTATCATATAAATACAAAAGTGAGAGAAAAATCGTAATAAAATATCCAATGGCTAAACCATTATTACCATCAATAAAATTTGATCCATTTATAAAAACAAGTAAACAAAAAAGTACAAAAAATATATTAAAATAATAATTTTCTAAAAGAGTATTTATTTTTTCAATTCGTAGATCTTCTATAGATAAATCAAAATTAATAATAAATATTATTAGAAAAAATATTTGAATTATAAATCTAATACTCGGTGATTTAATTATATTTAGATCCACAGTTAAACCAAACAGATAAAATATAATTAAAAAATAAATTAAAAAAATATCAAAATAGTTTAATCCTAAAATAAAAAATAAAAAAATTAATAACCCCCCAGATAAAGGGACGTGATCATTATTTGAGTATATTTGATGTTTTTGTCCTGTATAATTTAATAATATTTTTTTATTTTTTAGAATTTTATTAATTAAAATAGTTATTGGGATTAATAAAATTAAATAATAATTAATCATTTTTTTAAATAATTATAACTTAAGTGAATTAATTTAATAAAAGAAATAAATGATGAGTATCCCATGTATTTTCTGTAAACCTTATAACCATCAACTAATTTTTGAACTATTGAAGAAGACAAAGATCCTCTTGTTTTTTTCCAGGATGCTAAATTTTCATCTAGTGCAAAAAACTTATATCCAAGTTTAGATAATTTAAGCCAAAGAACATAATCCTCCTTTGTTTTCATGTTTACAAATTTATTTTTTTTAAGTATTTTTTTTTCTATAATCACTGTCGATAGACCAACATCACATGATTTAATTAAATCTTTAAAGATTAAATTTTTAGCCCTACGGAATGAAATTCTTTTATTAATGTCATTAATTATAGAATATGATGTGTGTGAAATATTAATGTTGTGTTTTTTCATGAATTTTATCTGCCTTTGAAGTTTATTTGGTCTCCAAATATCATCTGCATCAACAAAAGCAACGTATTGACCTTTGCTATATTTTATACCTTTATTTCTAGATAAACCTGCCCCAATATTTTTTTTATTAACTATTAATTTAACTCGTTTGTCAGAATTTTTAATTTTTTTAAGTAAATCCAAATCACTTTTATCGGTATCGTCATATATTAAAATTATCTCAAAATTTTTATATTTCTGATTAAAGATTGATTTTATAGTAGCTGTTATGTGATTTTTTTTTTTAAAATAAGGTATGATTATGCTAACTAAGCTCATTTAAGAAATTAAATATAATATTTAGACTATTTTAAAGAAAATGACACAGAAAAAACTAATAATTTTTATGCCCTCAATCGAAGGGGGTGGAGTTGAGAAAAATTTATTTATTGTGACAAATTATTTATCAGAAAAAATTAAGAATGTGTTTATTTTAACAACATCATATAAATTTAAAAAAAGTTTTAATAAACAAATAAATTTAATTTTACCAAAAAAAAAGTTTTGGAATGAATTAAGTCGTAGACTTAAATATCTTATATGTATAATTTTACTTATAAAGTTTTTATTAAAAAATAAAAATTCTGTTGTATTTGCTTTTCAAGCTAATTTGTATTGTATATTAGTTTGCAAATTACTTTCTGTAAAAATTATCGTAAGGTCTAATTCGGCTCCAGAAGGTTGGTCAAAAAATTTTATTAAAAAATTTTTATATAAAAAAATAATAAAAAAAGCTGATAAAATAATGGTTAATAGTCATGATTTTAAAACAAGTATGAAAAAAAAATTTAAAGTTAATTGCGAGGTTATTTACAATCCACTTAATACAATTGAAATAAAAAAAAATTCGAAAAAAAAAAATAAAAAATTTATATCCAAAAAAAACATTAAGGATAATAAATGTTGGAAGATATGTTGATCAAAAAGATCAAATCACACTTTTAAAGTCTCTAAACTTAATTAGAGATAAAATTAATTTTCATTTAATATTAATGGGTAGAGGAGTTTTAAAAAAAAAATTACTTGATTACATAAATTTAAATAATTTGAAGAATAATGTTACTTTTATTAATTTTAAAAAAAACCCTTACCCTTATATAAAGATGGCAGATTTATTTATTTTATCATCTAAATTTGAAGGTTTGCCGAATGTTTTATTGGAAGCAATTGTTTTAAAAAAATTCATTATATCAAGTAATTGCCCTACTGGACCTAGAGAAATATTATTAAATGGTAAAGCTGGATATTTATTTTCAGTCAGTGATTATAAACAACTTTCTCAAAAAATTTTATTGTTTTCAAAAAATTCTAAAAAAATAAACGATTCTTTTATTAGTAAAGCTTACAATGGTCTTAAAAGATTTGATTATGATAATAATTTAAATAATTATTTTAATTTGGTTAAATCAATAATGTAATTAAGATAAATATTTAATAATTTTTCTTATAATATTTTTGAGTGTATATTTTCTAGATTTTAAAGACAATGATTGGTTTAAATTTTTATCACTAAGTTTTATAATTTTTGCAGACCCTGATCCCTTAAAAGAGAAAAATAAGTCAATCAAATCTTCGTTTTCTGATTTTATTTCTAATATTTTATTAAAAATTTCCTGATTATTTATCTCACAATTAAAATTATTTCTTTTCTTATTCTTTAAATATGGAAGCCAAGAGATATCATCGAAAACAAATAATCCACCAACTTTTAATAATGGATAATAATGATAGAAAATTTTCTTAACATGTTCTGCTTCATGTAATGAATCTAGATATATCAAATCTACATTTGTTGGTAATAATGCATCTAAATATTCAAAATTATCATCTCTCGTTTTATAAAATCTCCAACGTTTGCTATCAGAAACTTCAGAACAATCATCAATATCAATCGCATGTAAAAAACCTTTATTTGTCTCACAAATTTCTATTATTTTTTTTGTTGATAAACCAAATCTTACTCCAAACTCTATAATCTTTGGTTCTTTTATTTTTTTTAAATCATTTAAAAAAAATTCTTCAATTTTTTTTAAATATTCATTATTCGACATGTTGATAAGTTTCCAGTAAATGATTAATTTTTTTAAAATGATTAAAAACAGTAAATTCCTTTGATTTAAGTTTTGCGTTATACTTAAACTTATTAATTTCTTTTTTTGGCATATCTTCAAATTTTAAAAAAGCTTCATAGAGACTGTTTCTATCATTATTGTTAAATAATAATCCATTTTTTCCATATTCCATTATTTCTTGAGGTCCATTTTTACAGTTGCTAGATATTATGGGAACATTCATATAACAAGCTTCTACCAATACAAAACCAGGATCTTCCCATAAAGAAGAAAGAACAAAACATTTGCTGTTTCTGTAAATACTAAAAATTTCGTTTGTAAAATTAAAGATAAATATTGAGCTTTCTAAATTATTTTTTTTGATATAATTCAATATTTCTTTTTTCTGCTCTCCCTCTCCAATAATAATCAATGAATTTTTTTTTTTATTATTAAAATCTTTAAAAACATCTATCAAAAAAAGAAAATTTTTTTGTTTGGTGAGTCTACCTACTGCTAAATAATAATTTTTATGTTTAAATTTATTATCAGATAAAAATTTATTTTTAATTTCTTTAGGGCTGATAATTGGATCGTAAAGCACATGAATTTTTTTATTATCTGTAATATTCAAAATTTCTAAATCTTTTTTTGTAGCAAATGTAGGGCAAGTTATAAAATTAACTTTTTTTAAAGTTAATTTCCAAAAATTCTTCCTAAAAAAATTTAATCTTGGTAGTCCTGATATTCTTAGAATCATTTTAGTATTAAATTTAAATAAATAATTAAGAATGAGTGGCAAAGGTGAAATAAGATGAATAATAAAATATTTAGGAGGTTTGGATTTTAAAAGCTTTATCAAAGGTAAAAAAGAAATAATACATAAATATAAATATATTAATCTACTCTTTAAAAAACCATTTATATTTCTATTATCTATAAGATTTGATGATGTTAAGTTTATCAATTTAATATTTTTTTTTAAAAGTTCCTTCTCGTAAATATTCCATTCACCAGCAACATTGATTATGTATGTGGAATATTTATTTGAGTAATTATTAAGTGAAGATGCTGAATTAATTACAGCTTTAACAGTAGCAACATAAGAAATAAATGGTGACCAATAATAAATATTCATTTATTTGCGATTAATATTAATTGTAAATATTTATACTATATTTATTATTATGCTAATAAAATTAAATAAAATAAATGCTGAAAAATTTAAAAACATTTTCAATTATTACACCGGTATTAAACAATAAAGAAAGATTGATAAGAACTATTGAAAGCATCAAAAGGCAAAAATTTGATAACTATGAAATAATTGTTGTTGATGGAGGTTCAACTGATGGAACCAAGGAATATATAGAAAACGAAAAAAAAAATTTCAAAATTCATAATTGAAAAAGACAAAGGTATTTATGATGCAATTAATAAAGGAATTAAAATTTCAGATGGAAAATACATCAATACAATTAATGCTGGAGATGAATATTTTTCAGAGGAGTCACTTCAGATCATAAAAAATTATTTCGATAAAAATGATGAAATTTCTTTTGTTTTTGGCGCTGTAAAGAAGAGTAAAATTTATTATAAATATGAACCAAAAAAAATGAACTGGTCGTTTAATTTTTATCCTGCACATTCTGGTGGATTTTTTGTAAAAAAAATAGTGCACGATAAAATTGGTTTGTATAATTTAAAATATAGATGCTCTTCAGATTATGATTTTTTTTGGAGATTAATTAAACAGCATAAATATTTGGGTATTTCGACTAAGAAAGACGAATTGATAAGCACTTTTGAGGCCGGTGGTTACTCTTCAAAATTATCATTTTTTGAGCATGTCTCAGAAGAAACTCTAATTAGAATTAATAATGGGCAGAATAAAATTATAGTGCTAATAATATTTTTTTTAAGATGTATTTTTCACTTTAAAAAAATTTAAAAAAGATTTTTATTTTCTCTAAACCATTTGTAAGTATTTAACAAACCACTATTAATTGAAAAAAAATTATTTTTTTTAATAAATTTTAGAAGTAATGAATTATCTCCATGAGTTTTAATTACGTCAGCTGATTGCAGTTTTATTTTTTGAATTTTACACTTTTTTTTTAAAATATTATTCATAACTCCAATAAATTTCATAAGATTGATTGGTTTATTTGAACAAATATTGAATATTAAATGTTTATTTTTGATCTTTTTATTTTTTAGTTTCATCAATATATCAATTACATCTCGAATATATGTAAAGTCTCTAAAATGTTTTCCATAATTAAAAATTTTAATGCTTTTGTTTAAATGCGCCGATTTAAAATAATTCAAATAAAACATGTCTGGCCTTCCCCATTCACCATATACTGTAAAAAATCTAAGTCCAATTAGACTTAATCCATAAATATTATTATAAATTTCTGCAAGTTCTTCGTTAAATTTTTTACTTAAAGAGTAAATATTTTTTTGCTTCCCTAATCTAATTTCTTTAGCTGGATATTTATTTAAATCTCCATAAACAGAACTAGATGATGCATAAAATATTTTTTTAGGCTTATATTCTCTACAACACTCAAGTAAATTAAAAAAACCACGAATGTTATTTTCCATGTAGTTTCTTGGATTTTTAATAGAGTATCTAACTCCTGCTTGTGCAGCAAAATTGTAAATTATTTCAAATTTATTTTTTTTAAAAACAGAATTTAATTTTTTTGAATTACAAATATCAATATTGAGGAATCTAAAATTTTTTAATTTTTTTAATATGTCGATTCTTTTTCTTTTTAATTTAACAGAATAGTAAGGTTCAAAATTATCTATCCCTACAATGATTACATTTTTTACTTCAGATAATTCTCTGGCCAAACTAAAGCCTATAAAACCTGCAACTCCTGTAATTAAAATTTTTTTTTTCAATTTAAGATTATTTTTAAAAATTAGTTTACAATATAATCAATTTTATAAAAATGAAAATATTGCATTTAAATTATTATGATGTATCTGGTGGTGCATCAATAGCGGCGTATCGAATACACAGGTCATTAATTAAAGAATCTGTTAACAGCAAAATGTATGTAAGTGAAAAAAAAATTAATGACAGAGATGTTATTATCTCTAAAAGAAATTTTATTGATAAAATTAATATCCGTTTACAAAGGAAACTACATAGAATTAATTCAAATAAAAACAACTATAAAGTAAGTAAATCATACAATCTGTTTCCAACTTTTAAAATAAAAGAAATAAACTCACTTAATGCAGATATTATAAACTTGCACTGGATTGGTAATAATTTTTTAAGTATTAGGGAAATCTCAAAATTAAACGCTCCAGTTGTATGGACTGTTCACGATATGTGGCCATACTGTGGATCAGAGCATTATACCAATCAAAATAGATATATCCATGGTTACAACAAATTTAATAATTTAAAAAAAAAATAAATTTTTTTCTTTTGATCTAGATAAATTTGTTTGGAACATAAAAAAAAAATATTTTAAAAAAATCTATTTTGTGGCCACTAGCAGTTGGCAAGAAAAGCAATTAAAAAAAAGTTATTTATTTAAAAAACAAAAGATTTCAAAAATTTACTATCCTTTAGACTCGAATAAATGGAAGAAAACAAAAAAAAATACATTATTATTTGGAAATAGTAAGTCTCTAAAGAAAATTTTATTTATTTCTGATAGAGTTGACAATCCTCTAAAAGGCTTTTCCTTAATAAAAAAACTTTTTAATAAATCAGATAAAGAAAAATATTTATTAATAATAATAGGAAATAAGAATAAAGAAAATTTTAAAAATCTAAATATTAATTATAGATTTTTTAATAAAATAGAAAACAAAGAAAAACTTATTGATATTTTTTCTTCGGTTGATTTATTACTAGCTCCAAGTCTAAAAGAATCCTTTGGAATAGTTGCCCAGGAAGCAGCTTATTGCAACACGCCAAGTGTAGTTTTTAAGAGTACAGGATTTGAGGACACTATTAAACATATGGTTAATGGCTATGTTGCAGAATATAATAATTTAAAAGACTTTAAAAAAGGTATTGTTTGGTGTTTAAAAGATGAAAATTTAATTAAAATTTCTAGAAACTCTAGATTAATTGCTATTAGGAAATTTAATATGCAAAAAATTGCCAATAATTATATTCAATTATATAAAAATATTTTAAATAAAAATTAAAAGTACTTTTAATGATAATAAAACTTATTTCTCAAATTCCTAAAATTCTAACTTCCAAACAAAAGTTTTTATTGGTTATTTTATTTATCTTCACTGGTTTGATGTCTATAGCGGAACTACTCGGCCTAGGTTCTCTTGTATTATTAATATCCATAATTACAAACCCAGATATAATTATAGAAAAATTTAATAATTATAATATAAATATAAGTGAAACTTTGCCATTTAGTGGTAATTTAATTAAAAATTCTTGCATAGTATTAATTTTTATATTTTCAATTAAAACAATTATTACTTTTTTATTTAATTTTTTTTCAGCTAGAATTACTATGAGTATTAATCATAAAATTTCTAGCTCTTTTTTTAAAAGATATATTTTTAAAAACTATGAAAATCTCAAAAAATACTCATCTACACAGTTTACAAATGATATAAAAGATGAAACAACACGATTTATAACCTTCTTGTTCGCAGCAATAAACATAATTAAAGATAGTTTGCTTATAATAATTATCTTAGCAAGCTTAGTTGTAATTAGCTCATATACTACAATTATTTTATTTATAATAATACTACTTATATCTACCTCGATGTATTTGACCCTGAAAAAAATTTTAAGACAAATAGGAAGTGATCGTACTCGTTTTAATACTAAAATTTATAAAATATTAAATGAAACATTTTATGGATTAAAAAATATAAAACTTATAGGAGTTGAGGATTTTATTTCTAAAAATTTTGATCGTAACTTAAATAACTTATTAAGTAATATTTTAAAAATTAGAATTATAAACCCTATTCCAAGAATTTTTTTAGAGTGGTTTTCTATTATTTCAATATCTCTTCTAATAATATATCTTGATACAATAACTGATAATCTTTCATATTATGTTCCAACTTTAACATTTATTGCATTGTCACTTATAAGGCTTATTCCTGCATTTGCTGCAATCAATCAAAATATTGGTCACTTAAACTGGAATTTAAATTCCACAAAATTAATAGTTAAAGAAGTAAGCCAAAAAATACCATCAAAAATTAAAAATTTGAATAAGGTTAAAATAGATTCAATTAAACTTAAAAATGTTAATATTAATTATGACGAAAAAGTTATTTTAGAAAATGTAAATTTATCCGTAAAAAAAAACAATATAGTTGCTATAGTGGGTCCAAGTGGAACAGGTAAAACTTCTTTAGTAGAATTAATTTTAGGACTTAAAGACCCTAAAAAAGGTCAAGTTTATATTAATAATAAAAATAATATTATTAAAAGTGATAATTATAAAAATTCAGTAAGCTATGTTTCACAAGATATATTTTTATTTGAAGGAACTATTTTAGAAAATATTACATTTGGAGCTCCCGAAAAAGAAATTAACATTGAGAGATTGAATTCTGTAATTTCAGACTCAGCATTAGATAAGCTAGTGAACAAACATCCTCAAAAACTTAATTATATTATAAAAGAGTCGGGAAAAAACTTTTCAGCTGGTGAAAGACAAAGATTAACTATAGCAAGAGCATTATATAGAAATTCCGAAATTATTGTTTTTGATGAGGCAACTAGTTCTTTGGATAATATTACTGAAAAAAAAATACTAAATAAATTAAAAAAATATAAAAAGGAAAAGATTATTTTTATGATCACTCATAGATTATCAACTTTAAACTTGTGTGATAAGATATATTCTATAGAAAATGGTGGAATAGCTAAGCTTACTGACAAAAAAAAAATAATTGCTCAACATAAAATGACAATTAGCAAAAATAATAAGATTAAATAATACTATTTTATATTTAATATTTTTTTGTACAGAGATATATATTTTTTTGCAATTATATCTGCATCATAATTTAAAATTTTTTTATAAGCGTTTTCACCAAGACTATTATTTTTTTTAATTTGGCTGAATACCCATTCAATTCCATCTTTCAATTCATTCTCATTAACTCTATTAACAACATATCCATTTTTTTTGTGCTCCACAATCTCAGATATGCTCGTATTTCCAAAACACACAACAGGAGCTTTACAAATCATAGCTTCTGCAAATGTTTTTGGCCATGCATCTTGAAGTGAAGTAGCTATAAAGGAATCCGCGGAAGAATATATTTTACTTAGAGTTTGTTTATC
>MDSZ01146275.1_pt1 | contig 15025 bp, 13 predicted proteins | sample 811201 | NCBI WGS metagenome assembly MDSZ01 (sample SAMN05326647, study PRJNA326480) | marine metagenome | isolation source: seawater | place: Indian Ocean: North | collected 2010
AGATACGAAAAAAAAGTCAATACGCCTTTCTATTTTTCCTTCCAAATTTCCGTGGTAATCATCTTCTTCCCAACTAATAGTATTCCACATATCAACAGAGTGGGCATTGGTTTTATGATGTGATAAAGATTGCACTATGTCACGCGAATCAATAAAATTATTATCTAGTAATGTTGATATTTCATAGCTATCTTTTAAAGCATTAAAATCACCACAAAGGATAACATTATTCGAGATTGGATTTTCAATTTTTTCAATAATTTCAGAAAGAATCTCTTTTCGCTGATCACTTTTGTTATTAGAATAATCACTTGGTAGGTGAAAATTATAAATAGTAACATTTTCTCCATTTTTCACGAAAGGGTCGGCATAAGTTAGCTTGACACAACGTCTATGTATTGTTTTGAATTCTTTTACATGTATATTTTTTTTTACGAGAAAGCAATTCATTAATAAATCATTTATTAGTTTTCCTTTGTTTTTTTTTTGAAGTTCTTGAAGTATTGTATCAAGAGTATTTTCCGAGAAAAGTTCCTGGTTTTCTTTTGCTATTTTATTGTCAATGTAAAGATTATATTCTGGAAGATACTCAACAAGGAATTTAGCACCTACAATAGATGAAACTTCTTGAATACAAACTATTGTTGGATCAATTATTTTAATTCTTTTTGCAATTTCTTGATAGTAAGATTGAGTTTCGTCCTCTATATCCACCAATCCAAAAAATTCAATATTCCAAGAACAAATCCGAGTATATGGTTTATAATATATATCTTTCATTAAAGCTAAAACTGCAAGTAATATGCCTAAAAAAGCAAGCACTTTGATTATCTTTTTCATTTACCTTGTACTATGACAAGCAAAAATATTTATGTGTTAAAAGAATGGTTTTTTAATATAGATTTACAGAAACATTATGGATAAAAAAGAAGAACTTTTGAACACTATAATGGGATGTAGTTTATGCGGGTATTATACCTGTAATAAAAGAGATTACATACGGCACTTAGAGACTAAAAAATGTAAAATGCGACATGCCAAAGAACTTGAAAAAGCAGAGGCATCATTAATTAAAACTGAAGCTATTTGTCCGCCTGCACCAAAAGAAAAAACATATGAAACTTTAAATAAAATTTCATTAAACAAACAACAAAATAAAATTGAAAAGGTTAAAAAAGATTCTATTTCTTCACTTAGTGATAGCTCAGATGAGGAAGAGGAAAATGAAGAAGAAGCAATATATGACACTATATACATAAATCCAATAAAGTTTGTGCAGACATGGCAAAGTTTAACTCATTTTATGTTTGCATTTATTGGATTTATACAAGATTTTCTTTTTCAATCTACATGACCTAAGTCATCTGGATCATTAGAATCACCAGGATTATTATTGTCTTGTTGATTTTGTGGAAAATTCATATTAAACTCAGGGGCACCAAAGTTAGTTAAGATAGTGTCAAATGTTATTTGACCATTTGAGGAATCTATATTTACATTCGATATATTATTGGAAAAGATGTTGGAAAATATCTCTTCAGCATCTGCATTAATGTTTGCTTCTGTATTGCCTTGGCTAAAAAGAGCTCCCAATATTTCATTAGACACATTATTTAACATTTCTTGAGGGGTTGTTTCACTCAATACAGGAACACCTGAAAGATCTACACTGATTCCAGGTGGTAACATCCCCGATTGTTGCATAACGTTTATTTGTTCTTGTAAATAATCAGAAATTACTCTATTTGGATCAAGTTCAGGCATTTCTTGGTTTTGTTGTATAAAAGAGGCATCATTTGTTGCTTGAGAAGTAGTATTTCTATTCGATGGAGGAGTGTATGGAGGTGGTAATGGTAATTGTGAATATATATTTTGAGATGTATCAACAGGTTGTGTAGATGTAGTATCAATTAAAGATGGATAAGGCTCATTTTCATCGTAGTTGTTATTTGAGACATCTTGGTGTGGCTCTGGAACATTAGATGAATCTAAATTTGGAGACAAGATGGGTTGCATTTCAATAGGTAAGTTTGTTTCTTCTTGATTTTCGGGGGGTGGTCTGTAGTTGCGTATATCAAAGCGACAAATTGGACAACGAACATTTGAGTTAAACCATTGATCAAAAGACGAAGGTTGAAACACATGACGACAATTAAGAATTTGCACAACATTGCTAGCATCCTGGAAACTTTCCAAACTGATTGGACATTGAGTGTTAAGAGGATTTTCAATTTCTCCATATCTTACAACCCTCGTTGCTCTATTTATTTGATCTCTAGTAGGACGAACCACTACTGGTGTTAGACCAGATAACATGTCTGTAGTAACATTTTCAAACATAGATGCAAGAGGCGAAAATAGGGTCTGTTCAAGAGTTTGAGCATTTGCATTAAAAGGTGTTCGAGACCTTGAACCAAAAGTGCTTACACCTGGATGAGTTGCAAAATTTGTTCCGCTTGTTTGGCGAGTTATGTTATCAGTTCTACGATTATTTTGATTTAAAGAATTAGATAATGGTTGTTGAACATTGATTTGCCTGTTATTGGGAAAAGTAGGTTGTCGAGAACTAGGTCTTGAAGATCTGCTAATATTATTTACTCTTGTCCTATTTAAAATATTATTCCTGTTGGGTTGATTGTTTGGAAAAAGAGGTGAATTCTGGAACGGCTGCATAGAAGGGTTATTTCCTGATTGATTAATAGGGAAGTATTCACCATTTATAAAAACATAATCAGAGCTATTAGAACCAATATTTGGATGCTGTTGTGAAAAAGAAGATTGATTTTGTTGATAACAACCATGTAAAAACTCAATGTGTTGAATTGTGGAATTATACATCCGAGTATAGGCTTGTAATATTTCTCTAATATTTGCACTATCAAAACCAAAAGTGCTTCCTTGATTTTGTGCAGTGCTTGTGTATCGATTACTAATAAGGCTTAGACTTCTTCGTAAATAATCTAGGGAACGATAAGATTCGTCAATATAATTACTAATGTTATTTGAATTTCTGTTCATATTTATTAACAATATTAGAAATATGTTTAAATACATTATACGAATAATATCATGTCATCTTACTCACAATACGAAAATAAAGGTCTTTCTGGATTATCAAATCTTGGCAATACATGTTTTATAAATAGTTGCATGCAAATCCTTTCGCATACTTATGAACTGAACGAATTGCTTAGTGATGGTATTTTTAAAAAACGCCTAAACAACAATTTTGATAGTGCTTTGTTGGTTGAATGGGATAATTTGCGACAATTGATGTGGAATGATAATTGTATCATATCACCTGGAAAGTTTGTGCAAACTATACAAAAATTAGCTCAAATAAAGAAGAATACTCAATTTATTGGATTTCATCAAAATGACCTACCAGAATTTTTATTATTTATAGTTGATTGCTTCCATACAGCTTTACGTAGAGATGTAGAAATGAATATTGTAGGAACACCACAGAATCCATTAGACGATTTAGCTCTCGAGTGCTATAAGACAATTCAAAAAATGTATTCAAAAGACTATTCTGAAATATGGAATTTGTTTTATGGACTTCATGTATCACAAATTGAATCTTTAGAAAGTGGTAAAACATTATCAAAGACTCCTGAACCTTTCTTTATGATAAATTTACAAATTCCTGATTTTTTAAAAGAACCATCTCTTATTGAGTGTTTTGATGATTATGTAAAAGGAGAAACTTTGGAAGGTGACAATGCCTGGTATAATGAAATCACAAAGAAAAAAGAAGATGTGCGAAAAACTATCAAATATTGGAGTCTACCCAAGGTCCTAGTGATTGATTTAAAAAGATTTTCAATTTCTGGAAAAAAGAATCAAAAATTAGTTTCATTTCCAATAGAACATTTAGATTTAACAAAATACGTTATTGGATATAAAAAAAACGCATACAAATATGAACTTTACGGCGTAGCAAATCATAGTGGAGGAACATCAGGTGGTCACTATTTCGCGTATGTTAAAAATGCAAACAACAAATGGTATTCTTTTAATGATACCTCAGTTTCAATTATTGATAATCTAAGTCAAATTGTGTCTCCTAAAGCATATTGTTTATTTTATCGTATGATCTCTTCTTAGCTTCTTTTGATAATTCTTGTAAAATTTTTATTTATACACATATATTAATGACAAACGTCACTGACAAAGAAAATAATTCTAAAGAAGAGACAAAGCAAAGCTGGACTGAGGGATTCCTAGATGAACTTTTATTTGGTGGAGGTGCTTTAATTATTATTTTCATTGCTATTTTGGTCATTGCAATATTAGTTGCTACTTTAGGCGTTGACGGATCTGGTCAATATTCGATTCAACAAAATGACAAGGAAAAAACAGATAGTCTTTTTATTGTTTTGATTGTGGTTGTATTAGTTATTTTAGCTTTGGTTGGTGGTATAAGATACTTATTCAGAACAGACATCTATACATCTGTCAAAAAAGATGGTGATGTTAATGAAATAGATATTGTATTCGATCATAAAACAGGTGATGACGAACCTAAGCCCAAAGAGGATGATACACCAAAACCTCAAGTATTCAATATTCCAGGCAATTATTACAATTATGATAAAGCAAAAAATTTATGTAAAGCTTATGGTGCAGAACTTGCATCCTATCAACAAATAGAACAAGCATACCAACACGGAGCTGAATGGTGTAACTATGGATGGAGCCAAGGACAATTAGCACTATTTCCTACTCAACAAGCAACCTTTGATAAACTCCAAAAAATACCTGGACATGAACAAGATTGTGGAAGACCTGGTATCAATGGAGGATTTATGGCTAATCCTCAGATTGAATATGGAGTAAATTGTTTTGGAATAAAACCAGATATAAATGACGAAGAGAGATTTTTAATGGAAAATAAACCATTGTATCCTAAGACGAGAAAAGATAAGAAAGACGAAAGGCAAGTTGAAAAACTTAAAAAACAACTTGGAGATATACTTGTTTCTCCATTTAACTCAAAAACATGGAGTAGGTATTAAGCATGATTTAAAAAATAATGTGGAGTCACATTATTTTTCATAAAATTATTCATCAAATATAATTCCTCTTTTCTTTGATTTACGTTTTGAATTTCCGTTACGTAATTTTTTAGTAAGTCTTCTATGTGTTTTTTGTTTGGATTCATTGGCTAGTTCCATAAGAGCGTCATATAATTCATCATCTATTTCTTCATGGTCTTCTTCTTCGTAGTGATGAATATGTTGTCTATTCGGATAAGATTGTAATTGCACACCTAAGGGAATACCATGCTTTGTAAATAAAGCATGCGATAATTCATCCTCATCTGTAATATCATCTTCATCTTTCTCTTCAAATACATAATTTCCCTCTAGACTTTTTCCAAGAGAGTGCTTTTTTTTCAGTAATCCTGATTCTACTTTCATTCCACAACTCATAATATCACCTTTTTTGTTAATGCAATAAATGAAATCGTTGCTCAAAATAGGAGAATCATAATCACTTTCTAATTCATTTAAATATTCATCACTGGTATTCATGTATATATTATGAAGAGCGTTTAATTTCAGGAACTAACTTAATTTCTCTGTTTTCTTTTAAATAATTAACAATTTGTTCAACTTGTTTTTCATTTCTTATGATCTTGTGTAAGGAATCTTGTAAATATTTAAATGTTAAAGGTGATGTTTGTTTACTATTTTGAAATTTTAGTTTTCCGTCACTAATATCAATAGTGCGATTATTTAAATTTTTATCAAATTCTCGATTTTCACCAAGTATTTTATCCAAAAGTTCTGCTTTCCTATCTCTAATTGTTCTTGCTCTTTCATTGTAAAGTTTTAATTCGTTATCTAACTGAACCCACTCTTTTATATTTTCCTCAAAGCTCATATATGTATCTTCTAAAATAAATAATACTACTAAATGCATTATTATTTATTACCATTTCTGTTTGATTTATTTATTTACTTTCTAGATTTCTTAGACTTTCGGGACTTCTTTCCGTATTTATGGTTAAGACCCAATAATGTAAAGGGAACAGCAGCATTGCTCATGATCTGAGAAAACATACCACCCTTTCTCTTTTTTGTGCGCTTCTTATGAGACTTTCCTCCCATAAGTTTGTATCCACCCTTCTTTCTCTTAAAGGTTTTAGATAATTTACGCGATTTAGATTTCTTTCCGTATTTGTTTTGAAGATACAAAAGACTTAATGGAACAGCGGCAGTAGATGCAGCTTCACCAAGTCCAAGACCAGCTCTCTTTCGTCGTCTCTTTTTTCCACCAGCACTCTGGATTAGTTTTAAAGAAGCAGGTGTAGGTTGCTGACTAGCAGGAAGAGTGGTAAAAGTGTTACCTAAAGTTTTAGAACTATTATCAAACACGCTATTATATTGGGCATTGGTATTACCATACTTGCCTTCAACATAAGTGGCTGCTCCAGGAGCACCAGGAGATGAAGAATAACTTGCAGAAGAAGCAGCAGGATTTACCTTGGCAGAGTATCCTCCTTTCATTTTCTTGTGAGTTCTCTTACGATGGAGTTTCTTTACCATTATATATTTATTGTAGATTTTTTATTGAAAGTTGTCTAAAATAATAGATTAACATAATAAAATTTACAATTGAAATTATAACGATTAGAAATAAAATCAAAAGAATGACATAGGCATAAGGACGCATTTCAAATAATACATATTCCATGATTGGATTTAACAATAATTTTAATTCAGTTTTAACATCATCACGTTGCAATATTTCTAAACATTGTTTAAATAATGAATTGTTTTTCATGATAATAATTAAAAACAAAATGTTCTGTAATTTTTTGCGTGTTAATATTTCGAATAAAATCTAAATATCCAATAATGGAAAATTCCATAATCATACCTGATAATCGCTTTGATTTTTCAAAGTTACGTTTAGTAGAACCTGTGTCAATTCAAGGGGGCACATATTTTACCAAATTATACAATGGAAATGAAAGCTTATACATACAAACACCAAGGGGTTCCTCAAAACAGGGATTTATTAAATCTAGCAGAAAGATATACAATGATCTTTTATTTAACAAAGACAACGAACAATTTATTCAATGGATTCTTGATTTGGAAAGCCAGTGTGTAGAGTTGTTATATAATTATTCTGCTGACTGGTTTCAATCTCCATTAGAGATGGAGGACATTGAAAACGCATTCAATACTATATTAAAACTGAATAAAACTAATGAATATGTTATTCGATCTAATGTAAAAGTCCACACAATGACCAAAGAGCCTGTAATAAAAGTATATAATCAATCAGAGACACCATTATCAATGGAGCATGTTACAAAAAACGTTAATATTATTACAATTATGGAGATAGTAGGTATTAGGTTCACATCAAAAAGCTTTCAATTAGAAACAGAAATGAAACAAGTTATGGTTTTAGACAAAGATATATTTGATAATTGCTTGATCAAGCCAATTCTTCCACCAACCTCATCTTTAGGACAAACTAATGTCAATTTTGTTTCACCTCGATTGGTCGAGGAAACGATAGATTTAGACAACAATCAAAAAATTGATATATCAAACAATTTAATTCCTGAGGAAACATTAATTAATGAAGACGGAGAAAAAGAGACCGAAAGTGATGCTTTAGAGAATTTTCCCATCCAAGATTTATCTTTAGAAGTTGATGAAAAAACAAAAGAAGTTCAAAAACCAAACCATGTTGAATTCTTGAATGTTCCCGATTCCGAAGATACTATGGTTGAAAAAGCAGAATTAGAAAATGAACCTATAAAATTAGATTTTAGTGAGGTTACTGATTTGGATGCAGAAGGCTTTGATACTATAGTTGATGATTCAGATGAAGAATTTGAAGATGAAAACGATGACTCAGGTGATGAATCAGACCAAGAAGAGCCTCTTCCAAAACTTACCTTTGGCGATGATACCATCCTTTCAAACATACAGCCTATTCAATCTTTAGGTGAAATGGATAGCATAGACATTTTAAAAGAAGAAAATGCTGTTATCGAAGAGAAAACCGAAAATCAAAATTTAGAAGAAGAAACAAATGAAAATATTGATAAAGATGAAGAAAAACAAAAAACTAATAATTTAGTTGAATCTATAATAGAAGATGTTAGTAGTGAACTTACAAATACTGACGAGTTGCAAGACTTTACCGATAAGGAATTAAATATTGGCGAAGAAACTATAACTTTAAACAAGCCTGACCAACATTATTATGAACTTTTCGAAAAAGTCAGAAATGAGGCAAAAGAAGCAAAAAAACGAGCAAAAGAAGCATATCTAAAGGCAAAAAACATTAAGAAAAGTTATATGTTGGAAACTATGTCGGATTCTAGCGATGATTCTTTGAATAGTTTGGATGAATCTGATCAAGAAACTGAATTGAATTTAGAATAAAGTAAGGAATTTTTCTGAATTAGACCGAAATTAAGGGAAAATCACAGATTAAATATTTATACTTCAAAAAATATTTTATCATTAGTTTTATATATACGATGGCATCGCTACAGAACATGTTTAAGGGAAAGGCTATGGGCTCGATTATTATGCTATTTTTGATTCTTTTTGGCGCCTTTTATTTAATTAGTTATTTGTCTTCGAAGGGAAGCGTCGGAGCAGAAATGATGTCTCAAGAGATGAACCAAGCTTACGCTGATTCTTCTGCTGGAGCTGTGGAAAGCGGAGTTCAACCCGCTCAACCTTTGGGACAAAATGAAGTTTTCGCTGGAGCTAATGGAGCACAAACCAGTATTCCTACCCCCTCTTCTTCTTGCAGCACTGCTAACATCCAAAATCCTGAGGAACTTTTACCCAAGTCTGGAGGAAACGACCAATTTGCTCAATTGAATCCTTCTGGACAAGGCGAGCTTGCCAACGTAAATTTACTTAAGGCTGGATACCATATTGGAATTGATACTATTGGACAATCTCTTCGCAACTCCAATCAACAGATTCGTTCTGAACCTGCTAATCCCCAGCTTTATGTTGGACCATGGAACAATAGCACTATTGAACCTGATTTCATGCGTCCTCCTCTCGAAATCGGAGCTAGTTCTTCGCAGTAAGCACATTTATTTTTAAAAATAATTTGCAACCTTAAGATACAATAAAAATAATTTAAGAGTTATTTTTATTGATCCACAATATCATTTATTTATTAGATAATTTTTCTTTTACATATTCCTCTAGGTAGTCCATGGTGAAAAAATGTTGAACCTTTTTAAGTTTGGCTTGCATTGCTTCTATATTACAATTTTTTAAAATGGTTGGAAGAGATTTAATCATAGTCGTGTGGATTATTACACAAAATTCTCCCCAGTCGATTTTATCTTGGTATGGTAAAATTAATTGATCTTCCCAAACATAAATAGGAATACTTCCTCCAACTATCGCTTCATATAGACGAAAAGAGGTGTAACCATATCCTCTTGGCGCCAAAGTAAAAATTGAAGAATTAGTCATATCTATGTATTCTTCTGGTTTGCCATAAGGAACTGAAATATTATAATGACCACACTCTTTTTTATTATCACCAATAAAATCTTTCAAAACATATCTACATTCATGAGTATCAAAGTTTCCAACAAATGAACAATAAACGCGCCTGTCTTTTTTATCGGTAAAAGGAAAGGGCTTACTTGCTATTAAAGGGAGGATACAATCCCCTGGCCTACCAACAAAAAGAGTTCTAGGAACATTTCTAACTTTAGTATTAATTACTGACGATTTATGATTTTGACCACCACCTCCCGCACAAAAAACGTATAAATTAGGTAAAAGATTTCTAACAAATATTCCTGATGCATATTGAACTATTGTAAAGTAAGTCTTACTTTTATCTAAAGAATCGATAAAATCAAGCAATGGTTCACTTTTCTCACCATGCCCGTTTTTATGATAGTAAGAAGTCCAAAAAATAGGTAAATAAACCATAGTTGTTTTAATCTCATTTTTTGCTCTTTCAAGTCGTTTAAACATAACTTCTTCTAAATGTAGTCCTCCACCATATGGTGGATAAGGACCAGTAGGTGGTAATTGAAAAGTTTGAAATTCTTTAGGAACGTCTTGAATTAACATATATTTCTATATGCATTCAAAACAAATGTTTGATTTTAACCAATGATATCCTAAATTATATATCTATATGTTAAATGACCAAAAAATGTGCTACATCTAATATTTACGATACGATTCATGGAGGTGAAAAAGTTATGAAAGGAGGTGCACCTCTTTCCAACATATCTGATCTCATTTATAAAAAAAAGGAATTTTTGGTAAAAATATTTGCCAATTTAATTACCCAACTAGGAATTACTTACTATGTAATGACTAATTATGATTATGAAGAAGACGAACTAGGTGTTGTTAAAGGAAAACGAATATGGATTGTTGTGCTTTCCACTCTGTTTGTTATATTCGTTATTGCTATGGTTCCCATGGATATTTACTCCAAACTAGCACTTTTTACAATTTTCTCTCTTCTCAATGGACTTTTGTTATCTCGTCTCATGCAAGTAACTGACCCAAGGATTGTTAAAGTAGCTATTTTAGGGACACTTGGTATTTTCGCTGCATTTTTCCTTTTAGGAGCGTTTCTTTTATCATCTGGTATTGCACTAGGATTACGCACTGGTATGGTGCTTTTGGGAGCTTTGCTGTTTTTAATTATTGCCCTTATAATAAGTATTTTTATGGGTCCAGAACCTGCAATTGTTAGATATCTTACGGGTTTTGGTCTTGTGTTGTTCTCAATTTATATTGTTTATGACACAAATCGTATATTGCAAAAAGATTATTTTGGAGATTTTGTAACAGCGTCTTTGGATTATTATTTGGACATAATTAACATATTTATTCGGCTTCTCTCTTATGGCAGATCTGGAGAATATTAATCGCATCTTAGTATATAAATCATGTCTTCGAATATTTTAGGATCCAGTATTTTAACATATATACTTCTAGGAATGGCTTTGTTAGTGTGTTTGAAAATATATTATGAATCAGACGCTTTTCAACTCAAATGCATTATATCTTCCGTTGATGGAAACAAATATTGTGTTCGTGAAAGAGAGAAAATGGAATTAGCTGCTGATTTACTAGCAGAGGTAACAAGAAATTGCAAATTATTAGTTTATTACATGAAGGAAAAATATCCTGATGATGAACGCGTTAAGCGTCTTGTTGATGGATTTAATCCAAAAAGAATCATGGAAACATTACCAACAAGTGAATTAACAGCATATAGTGAAAATAAAGGAGAAAAAGTTGCTTTTTGTTTGAATCGCAAAAAGAAAGAAAACAGCCGCATGATTGATTTAGATACCTTGACTTTTGTTGCTATCCATGAACTTTCACACGTGATGACCAAATCAATAGGTCACAAAGCTGAGTTCTGGCAGAATTTCAAGTTTCTTCTTGAAAATGCAAAGGAAGCCAAAATCCATCAACCCGTAGATTATAAAAATAAACCAACAGAGTATTGTGGAATGACAATTACAGACAATCCTTATTATGATTTATAGGTAAGTAGAAAAAAGAGAGAAAGTAGATAAGTAAGTATTCTATATAAAAAACTATTATATATAGAATATACATATGAATGCATACAAAGTAAACGAGCTTACCTCGGTGAACAACATCAGGAAAATACACGTGTTCGTTGGACCACATGAGGAAAATTTAGATGAGCTATTTTCATCAAATCCACGAGACACCAGATTCTCTTCATTGTTCAATGAGGAAGACCTAGCCAATATTGCTAAGATGAATATTCCTGTTAAGTTTTCACAACAATATTTACATCAAGATGATTCGATAGGAACAATTAAAACGAAAATAGCACATAGTTGCGATAACACATTTTCACTTGATGAGGTGTTTTTATTTGCTCGTAAACAAGAAAAACTTAATGCTCCAGATGTTTATCGTATTTTAACACAAAATAATAAAATGCCTATAACAAAAAATCGTTTGGAGAATTTTTTAAAAAATGTTCCTTTCAAGATTAATGGTGAGCCCACCTCTTTTTCTCTCAAAGACAATAAAAGCGTAAAAGGAACTGATACTTATACATATGAAGACATCCTAGATTTAAAACTAGATGAACAACCATTCCTTGTTAATAAACAATTAGGTCAAAAATACTTCATGCAGGATGGTGTATATCCATTTGTTTGTGATCCGTTTGAGCTAGCAACATACGATAATACATGTGAAAAAGAAATCCGAAAATCTATTTCAACTTTAAATAACAATGTTTTATTGGCTACAGGGAAAATAGCTAATAACAATATATATTGTTGTCTTGCCAAGGATGTTTTAACATATTCTGATACTGCTTTTACATTGGATTTGTATTTTTCTTTGTTGAAGACCAAAGATATTAATTCTCTTGATGAACTTGAAGAGAAACAGGCCCAATTAATAACAGAAAGCAAAAAAAAATATGATGCTTCTCTTCAGGAAAAAGTAAATTTATTTTACCAAATTTATTCACCTGACAATTCTATCACTTATAGTGAAAAAGGCATTCGATCAATACACTTAGTTGTTCGTCAAATTTATGCAATGAAGATTCCAACTAATGTTCTTTTTAAAGTGATTCATGCAACACAAGAGTTGCCATATATTAAATATAATCCAGGAACTAGACAGGAAAAAATGGTGCGATTATTTTGTGATAAAGTAACTACTACAGGTAAAAAAATTCCATCTCTCTCTCAAGCACTTATTAATAATTTTGGCAAGAACTTGGTTCCCAAAAATCGTGCAATGTCTTTATTTTTTCAAGATCCAGCCTGTTTTTGCGAGTTTGACGAAAATGGAGATATCTCTCTTCAGTTAGATTTTTCTGACCCTCAATCAGAAATACAAGTGAATGAAATTATCCGCAATAAAATTAATCCACAACTTCAAATTATTCAGAGATATCTAGAACAACATGGATATAAAATCCATATTTTTGAAGATTTGCGTAACCAAAACGTAGATATGAAATCGATTAATTATTATTCACTAATTCCTATTAAAAAGAAGTTTGACCTTTCAAAAATCATGGGGTGTATATCAAGTTTATTTGTGGTTGAAAATGATTCTTTGGAAAAAGGCAAAGGTATTCAAATGCGATTCAAAAGAATATCAAACTTCAACAAAATGACTAGCATTGAAGCATTTATTTTAGAAAAACAAAAAGAAGGGAATCGTGATGAATTAATAGTGTCTAAGGTTTTGGAAAATTATCCAGATGTAAAACCTGACGAGGCCATTAGTATTCTGGGAAAACTTGCTAGTGAAATGCAAATTGAACGTGGTTCAAGAAAAAACATTATTGATGTAAAATCTAATCCTGGTTTTAAGACAGAAATTCAATTAAATTCTATTAGTGGAGAATTGGGTATTTCAATTAATAACATTAATGATGTTCAGTTTTTGGATGTATTTCCTATCTATATTGAGTCAATGGTTCGTCTTACACAATCCCCAAAATCTTTGCCGCTGAGTGCAAAGAAAATCAATTCGATTTGTTCAAACGGAAAAACTGCTGATGAAACAGCATTTGACGACATAATACCTTTGGTAGAAATGTCAATGGAACAAAAGAGCGAACTAAAAGAGCTTGAAGGTATTGAAAAAGAAAAGGAAGAAAATGTTACTGAAGGTATAGAAATTGAATCTGAAAGAATGGAAGTTGGTCAAAGAGAGAAAATAGATGACGCGTTGGATCTATTTTTTGGTGATGATAGTGAAGAAGAAGATGAGGAGGAAGACGAAGAATCAGAGATCAATGATGACCAAGAATTTATTGGAGGTGAAAATACAAGCAACGACAAAAATGATGACGAAAATGAGGATGATGAAAATGTGGTTAGAAATATTGAAGGGTTAAAACTTAAAAGTCCTTATTATTTTCAAGATAGGATGGAAAAACGCGACGAGGTTCTATTCCTCAAAACTGATCAGGGTCGGTTTAATTCCTATTCGCGCACCTGTCATATGAACACAAGACGACAACCTGTGATTCTAAACCAACGTGAGCTTGATAAAATCAACAAAGAACACCCTGGATTTTTGAAGGACGAAGATATTATAAAATATGGGTCTAATCCTGACAAAAAATATTATTATATTTGTCCTCGATACTGGGATTTGGAAAAAAATACCATTGTTACTCCAGAGGAAATGAAAGAAAAGGGTCTAGAAAATAAGATAAATCCGATGGATGCCAATGTTGTTCTTCCTGGTAAAAGTATTTATGAATTCAACAGACCAAGAGATTATAAGCCTGATTTTAAACAATATCCAGGATTTATGGTAGATAAACATCCAGACGGATACTGCATTCCATGTTGCTTTAACTACTGGAACACCGAACAAGCAGTGAAAAGACGTGCCCAATGCAGTGGTCCTGATAATTCAAAAACACCCAAAAAAACCGAGGAAGACGATTACATTAAAGGTCCTAACAAATTTCCACTTGCTGAAAATCGTTGGGGGTATTTACCTACAGGTCTGCAAACTTTATTGGGTCATAAACAAAAAGATTGTGTTCCTAATTCCTATTGTATTCTTCGCCATGGTGTAGAGGTCAGCAAAAACCAATCCTTTTTGGCTTGCATTGCTGATGCAATTTTTTATACCAAAAAAGAGGTGCCTCGAATTAAAGATATAAAAGAGATAATTATTTCAACTCTAACACTTGATACTTTTTTATCATTGCAAAATGGCACATTAGTAAAGGAGTTTTACAATCAAGAAAAAGTTGTTGATACTAAATTACCCAAGTATATGGATTCTAAAATTTATGCCCGCACACGGGACTCCCCTGAGAAAATTGCTTTTTTCAAACGTATATGTGTTTCCTACGAATGTTTTTTGACATATTTACGTAACGATACAGAAACAATAGATTACACTTATCTATGGGATTTATTGTGCAGTCCCCATCCAAATCTATTCGAGAATGGAATTAATTTAGTCATTTTGGATGTGCCTCTTGATGA
>MDSZ01005610.1_pt1 | contig 15024 bp, 17 predicted proteins | sample 811201 | NCBI WGS metagenome assembly MDSZ01 (sample SAMN05326647, study PRJNA326480) | marine metagenome | isolation source: seawater | place: Indian Ocean: North | collected 2010
TCAATCACCAACAATTTTTTGGACAATAGTTCTTATTTCTATTTTACTTGGTTTTCTAGTTGTAATTCCAATCGGTGGCGCTGACATGCCTGTTGTAGTTTCAATGTTAAATTCATACTCGGGTTGGGCAGCTTGTGGAATAGGTTTTACATTGAGTAATAATCTTTTGATTATAACTGGCGCTCTTGTTGGAGCATCTGGAGCAATCTTAAGTTATATTATGAGTAAGGGAATGAACAGATCCATAATTAATGTTGTTTTAGGAGGTTTTGGAGGAGAGCAGGATGCTAGTGCAGATAAAGATAATTCTGATAAGATCGTTAAACAAGGTAACGCTGAAGATGCCGCATACATAATGAAAAATGCAGACTCAGTAATAATTGTACCTGGATATGGTATGGCAGTAGCTCAAGCTCAACATGCTCTAAGAGAGATGGGTGATATATTAAAAAAAGAAGGTATTGAAGTAAGATATGCAATACATCCTGTTGCTGGTAGAATGCCTGGTCACATGAATGTTTTACTCGCAGAAGCTAATGTACCTTATGAAGAAGTGCTCGAACTTGATGAAATAAATCATGATTTTCCTATGACAGAAGTTTCATTTGTTATCGGAGCAAATGATGTTACAAATCCAGCAGCAAAAACTGATGAATCTTCGCCTATATATGGAATGCCCATATTAGATGTCGAAAAATCACAAAGTGTACTTTTTGTTAAGAGATCTATGGCTACCGGTTATTCGGGTGTAGATAATGAATTATTTTACAGAGATAATACAACTATGCTTTTTGGAGATGCAAAAAAAATGTGTGAGGATATAGTAAAGAGCTTGTCAGCTTAATCGTTGTTTCTTTTAGCAGATTTTCTGGCTCTTCTTATATTTTCTTCTTTTTCTCTTGCTCTCTTTAAACAAGGTTTTTCATAGTGTTTTCTTAGTTTCATTTCTTTGTAGAGACCTTCTCGCTGCATTTTTTTCTTTAGACTTCTAATAGCCTGTTCAACGTTATTGTCTTTTACATTTACGAATAGTGTCATTTGAGCGAGCTAGTAACACAAACTAAATTTTTTTGCAAATGTATATAATTAATAATTATAATGGTATAATTGAAAAAAGTTATTATATCTAAGATGTGTCTATATTAAAAGTAGCAAAATTAGGTCACCCAGTTCTTTTAAAAAAATGCTCTGAAATTAAAGAATTTGGAACTGACTCTCTGAGAAACGCAGTTTATAATATGTCCGAAACTATGATTGATTACAATGGTATAGGACTAGCCGCACCACAGGTACATCTTTCTAAAAGAATCATTGTTGTTAGAAATCCTGATAATGATGATAATGAAAAAATACAGATTACTCCTTTAATTAACCCTGTATTTAGACCACTTAGCGATGAAAAAGAAGATGAGTGGGAAGGTTGCTTATCAATACCAGGAATGCAAGGCTTAGTTAGAAGATATAAAAAAATTAATTACTATGGATTTGATATAGACGGAAATAAAATTGAAAACGATGCTGAAGGCTTACACGCAAGAGTTGTACAGCATGAAATAGACCATCTAGATGGCATCTTATATACTAATAGACTAGCAGATAAAAAAGCTTTTGGATTTGAAAAAGAAATAGTAGAATTTTGGAAAAATGAAAAAAACAGACATTAACATAAATTACAATAAAAAATTAAAAATACTTGAAATTACAAAAACAATAATTCGTACAGATGGTTGGTCTCAAAATATTATAAAAAAACTTATTAAAAATAAAAATATATCTTCTACTGAATTGACATTACTTTTTCCAAATGGATATAGAGATTTGTTAAGGTTTTCATTAAAAGTAATCAACAATACTTTAGAAAGAAATATTAAAAAAATTAACATTATAAATTTTTCTCTTACCAAAAGGATAAAAAAAATACTTTTAATGCGTTTAGAAATATTGAATAAAGATAAAATTTTTTATAAAAAAACTTTTAATCATCTTTTACTTCCGCAAAATTCAAAAATTATGAAAATAAATTTATACAATACAATTGATGAAATGTGGTATTTAGCAGGAGATAACTCAACTGATTTTAGTTTTTATACAAAAAGACTTATTCTTGGTGCTATTTATGTTAACGCTTTATTTATATTCTTTAATAAAACTTATGAAGAAGCCGAAACAAATATAAATAAAAATTTAGAGAGAATATCAAAAATACCTAAAATTAAAGATAGATTTTCACTTTTAAAAGATAATTTACCAATTTTTTTAAGAGGTTTTTTTAATTAAGCAATTATATCTGGTTCTAATTTATTTTTAATATCAATTATTTTATCTTTTAAAACTAGTTTTCTCTTTTTAAGTCTTTTGATTTGTAAAAAATCTATAGTATTTTTTTCCTGTAATTGAATTAAAATCTCATCAAGGTCTCTATGTTCTTGTTCAAAATTTCTAAGAACTTCCAATAGTTTATCGTCATCATCCATGAAAAAAAAATAATAATTATATAATAATAGTATATAAATACACTGTGATAAAAAAAATAGCAATTTTAACTAGTGGAGGAGATTGTGCTGGCTTGAATGCAGTTATAAGAGCTGTAACTCTAAGAGCTCATAACAAATATAATTGGGAGGTTTATGGCATTAAAGATGGTACCTTAGGACTTCTTAGAGAACCCTTAGATATTGTTAAACTTGAACCAAATAATTTTGAGGGTAATCTTATGAGAATGGGAGGCACTTTCCTTGGATCAAATAACAAAGGCAATCCATTTAAAAAAATTATTAAAAATGGAAATAAAATCGACTCCAGTGACATTATTATTGAAGGTTTTAAAAAAATAGGAATTGATGCTTTAATAGGTATTGGTGGTGATGGAAGTTTAAAGATATTACAAGGTCTTACTAAAAAAGGAAATATTAATTTTGTTGGAATACCCAAAACAATAGATAATGATGTTAAGCATAATGAGTTGTCAATAGGATATGATACTGCAGTTGATGTAGCTACAAATGCTCTAGATATGCTTCAACCAACTGCAGCAAGTCATAGAAGGGTAATGATATTAGAAGTTATGGGAAGGGATGCAGGACACATCGCTTTAAATGCAGGTATTGCTGGTGGTGCTGATATAATTTTAATACCAGAAATTCCATATTCAATAAAATCTATTGCTAAACATATTGAAAGTTTAAGATTGGAAGGCAGAAATCATGCATTAATAGTTGTTGCTGAAGCTGTAAAAAAAGAAAATGGTAAGAAGGCAACTGTCAAATATGTTGATGGCGAAGTAAGGCTAGGAGGAATAGGTAATTATCTTGGAGATGAAATTTATAAGATCACTAATTCTGAAACAAGGGTAACAGTATTAGGACACGTACAAAGAGGTGCACAGCCAACTCATAGAGATAGATTAATTGCAAGTGCTTTTGGTGTCTATGCTACTGATCTTATAGCAAAAAAGAAATTTAATAGAGTTGTAGTTTGGAAAGATAGAGGTGTACAAGATTTGCCATTACATCAGATAGCGGGTTATTCTAAAACTATTCAAAAAAATGATCCTTTAATAAAAGTTGCTAGAGGTCTTGGGATCTACTTAGGAGAGTTAAGTTAGAAATTACCCAATTTTTTCCAAATATAAGAGTATATTTTTAAAGGTAAAATTCTCATAACTTTTACACTAAACACAATAATGAATGGGAAATATATTTCAAATCTATATTTTCCAGTTAGTCCTCTATATATCTTTTGAGCTGCATATTCAGGTGTTTTTAACATAGGCATTTTAAAGGAATTTAGTTTAGTTGACTCTGTATCTATGAAACCTGGGTTAATTACAGATACATTAATGTTTAATTTTTTAAAGTCAAAATAGAGACTTTCAGCTAAATTTAATTGTGCAGCTTTTGTCATTCCATACGCACCAGCTGTAGGCATGCCTCTAAAACCTACAGGTGAAGAAATAATTGATATATGATTATCTCTACCTTTCATGTAGTTTTTTAAAACGTCTATACAATTTATTGTTCCTTTTAAATTAACATTTATTAGTAATTCATAGTTTTTTATATCAAATTCCTGACTTTTGTTTGGAGAGTACGCAGCAGCATTTAATAAGGCTAAATTTATTGGTGCTATTTCAGTCTCTATTTTTGAGACTGTTTTACTAACATTATCATAATCACTTACATCACATACTAATGAATAAATTTCGTGGTTAGTGTTATTTTGTTTTAAGTTGACAAGTGCTTTTTCAAGTTTAGTTTTATTACTTGATGAAATAACAACGCGCCAATTTTTATTAAGGAATTTATTTGCAACAGCAAATCCAATTCCTGAAGAACCTCCTGTAATCCATATTGTTTGCAATTACATACCCCAATCATTTCGTATTATTTTAATTACTTTTTTATCCTTTGGGTTTTTAAATTCCATTTTTAATAATTCATTATTGTGATACCATAATGTATATTCAGGAAATGGCCCTTTATCTTTGGGATTTTTAGAAGCATTAAATATAAATTTTGATGTATTTATTTTATTATTATTAATTGTAATTTCTTCATCATCTAATTTTTCTACACTAATTTTTCTTACGATTCCTTTCTGTGTATCAAAAACCTCTTCTTCTTCAAGCATTGCAATATTCCAATAATTAAGGGGAACAATATTTTTGCTTAATTTTAATTCACCATCCATTCCTATAGCGATAAATTGATCATCTTCATCTTTACCAATAATCTTATATTCTCTATCATCTTCAAAATCAGTAAAACCTTCAATTGATATAAATTCTCCTTCTTTCCAGGTTTCTCTTGTTTCTTGAAAGAATTTATATGCAGGAAAAAGTAAAATTTTTACATCTATATCAAGAACAGAGTGTAAAATTAATTCGTTATCATTTTCAATAAATTTAGTAAATAGACTTCCTATAACCTTTTTTTTTCTTATTACATCGTAGCTTACCTCTTTATCTTCAGGTATTGGAAAAGGCTGAGAAAAGACATTAAATGAATATAAACTTAAAATTATTATAAATAAATATTTCATGATTTAATTCTTAATGTTGATCTTCCTCCATCTATATGGAATATTTGTCCGGTAATCCAACTATTTTTGTCACTTAGGAGAAAACTACCAATATCAGAGTAATCATTCCCAGATCCAATTTTAGGTATAGGATGCATATTTTCTATTGCTTTCTTTATTGTTTCATTACTAATAATATTTTTTGTCATTTTTGCGTTTGTGAGACTAGGTGCAATACAGTTTACTCTAATTTTAGGAGCAAATTCTGCAGCTAAACTTAAAGTTAACCCTTCTATAGCTCCTTTAGCTGTTGAAATAATGGTATGATTTGTAAATCCTTGTTTCACGGCAATTGTGGAATAAAGTAATATGCTTCCATTATTCTTAGCTAAGCTTTCTTGATTTTGTTTGATTACATTTATTGCTCCAAGAGTATTTATTTTAAAAGAATCAATAAAATCCTCATCTTTAGTAATTTTAAGAGGTTTTAAATTTATAGATCCTACACAGTATGCGACTCCAAATAAATTATCTTTAAATTCATTAGAGACTTCTCTAATGCTTTCAGTATTTAAAACATCACAAACTCTATATTCACATTCAATTTGTTCTGAAATATTTTTAAGTTCATCCTCATTTCTTGACAAAATTATTGGTGAATAATTAATTTCTTTAAGTTTAATTGCTAAAGCGCTACCTATTGAACCTGATCCACCAAAAACTAATATTTTTTTTTCATTCATATATAGCCTTTCTAAATTTATATTGATGATAACTAATTAATAATGTTGATAATAATAAGATAGAATTTGTTTGATGCATACTAGCTAATGGTAAATAGACATTACTAAGAAGCGTTACTATGCCAAGTAGTACCTGCAGTGTAAGAAAGAAGACTATTAAATAGACCAAAGTGCTAGATATATTTTTGTTATTAAATTTTATAAATTTAAAACAAACAAATATGATATAAAAAAAAACAAATATTGATATCCATCTGTGGTTAAAGTTAATTGCTACTGTATTTTCAAAAATATTATAGATCCCATAATCTTCCATATGATAATCATCTGGAATGATTTTACCATTCATTAGGGGAAATGTATTAAATGATTGACCAGAGTTTGTACCAGCCATAAATCCTCCAGAGGCAATCGTAACAAAAATTAATATTATTGATATAAATATGTAAAAATCAGCAGAAACCGGCTTTGATAGAAAATTAACTTTGATTTCATATCTATAATCCATTGAAATCCATAATAACATTGAAAATATAATGAGCGCATTCATAAGATGAAAAGTTAGCCTATATGGACTTACATAAGGATTTTCACTTAGCCCACTCTTAACCATCCACCAACCAACAAAAGCTTGAAATAGTCCAAATATAAATACAAGGGTGAGTCTTTGGTAAAGATAATAGCTTAATTGTCTTTTAATTATAAAATAAATAAGTGGTAAAACAAATACAATACCAATCATTCTTGCAAAAACTCTATGAAACCACTCCCACCAAAAGATATATTTGAATTCTTCAAGGCTCATGTTTTTATTAACAATTTTAAATTCTGGAGTAAGTTTGTACATCTCAAATACTGTTTGCCAACTATTTTTGTTTAATGGAGGTATAATACCAAGTAATGGTCTCCAGTCTGTCATAGAAAGACCTGAGTCGGTTAGCCTTGTTAAACCACCTATAACAATAATGGTCAGAACCATTAATGTTAATGTTATCAACCATATAAATATTGCTTGCTTGTAATTTGGTGATACTTTGTGGTAATTCATTTAAAATATATATAATCTCTAGAAAAATAAAAAAAAGTTGTTATTTCTCATAATATGACTGAAAAAACAGACGTAGTAATAGTAGGAGCCGGACCTGTAGGATTATTTGCTGTTTTTGAATTAGGATTACTTAATATTCAATGTCATCTTATTGATAATCTTGACAAAGTAGGCGGACAATGCGCAGAACTTTATCCAGAAAAACCAATATATGATATACCCTCAAGACCAATTATTACAGGTCAAGATTTGACAGATGAATTATTAAAACAAATAAATCCCTTCAAACCCATTTTTCATCTTAACCAGCAAGTTGATAAAATAACAAAAACTGATTATGGGTGGTCAATTGAAACTAGTATTGGAACAATAATTGAAGCAAAATGTATAGTAATTGCAGCAGGTGCAGGAAGTTTTGTTCCTAGAAAACCTCCTATAGAAAATATAGATAGATTTGAAAATACGAATGTATTTTATGCAATAAGAAACAAGTCAAAATTTGAAAACAAAAGATTACTTATTGCCGGCGGAGGTGACTCAGCGTTAGACTGGACGAATGAGTTATCCAAAAAATCTCATGTTACACTAATACATAGAAGAAAAGAATTTAGAGCTTCTCCAGACTCAGTAAATAAAATGTTAGAACTAGAATCTGATGGTAAAGTTAGTTTTCTTACTGGTGTTATTAAAAATATTCAAAAAAGTGATAATAACAAGGTTGTTATTTCATATCAAGCTAATGAGAATATTCATGAGATAAAAGTTGATTATCTAATACCTTTTTTTGGGCTTAAAATGGATTTAGGCCCCATTTCAAAATGGGGGCTCAATCTCCATCAAAATTTAATAAATGTTGATACAGAGAAATTTGAGACTTCGGTACCATCTATTTTTGCAATAGGAGATATAAACTGGTATCCAGGAAAACTAAAATTAATACTATCCGGATTTCATGAATCTGCATTAATGGCTCAAGAATGCTTTAAATATTGCTTTCCAGATAAGAAAAATAAATTTCAGTACACTACTTCCTCTAAAGAACTTCATAAAAAATTAGGCGTTTAGAAGCTTAATACATCTATAAAGTTAATAAAATATAATTTACTTAATTACATAAGTATATGTTGACATACGTAAATTGTATGTATACAAACTATTTGTATACAACATGGCAGACACTTCTCTTAATGAGAATAGATTAAGTATATTAATTTGGAAAAGTGCTAATTTATGGCAGTCTAAACTCAGGCAAATACTGAGAACCCGTAATTTAACACTTAATGAATATCTTATCTTAGAAACTCTTTATAAATTGAGAAATAATCAAGAAAACATTACTCAACAAGATATCTGTATAAATTCATCAATAGATAGATCAGTAGTTAGTCTAAAAATTCATAGTCTTGAAGAAAAAAAATTATTGAATAGATCTCAACCAAAAGACAGAAGGTCATATGGATTAAACTTAACGAATAAAGGAAATATATTAGTTCAATCTTTAATTAAAAGTGTAGAGGAACAAGAGAATTTAATTTTTGATAAATTAGGTTCAGAAATTTTTAATTTCAAAAATTCATTAAAGTTGATATTGGGTAAAAAAATTAGAATAAAAGCTAAATGAAATGATAAATCAAGATACTATTAATAATTTGAAATCATGGCCTTTTAAGGAAGCAATGCAAATTGTAAAGAAATATGGAGGTCAAAAAAATTTCGAAATACCAAAGAAAGGTTTTGTTCTTTTTGAAACTGGATATGGTCCATCTGGTTTACCGCATATCGGTACATTTGGGGAAGTTGTTAGAACATCAATGGTAAAGAATGCTTTATCTTCTATTGTCGAGTGTCCAACTAGATTAATTACTTTTTCTGATGATATGGACGGATTAAGAAAAGTACCAGAAAATGTTCCTAACAAAGATATGCTTAGAGAATTTTTAGGCAAACCTCTTACTGCTATACCAGATCCTTTTGGTAAATATGAAAGTTTTGGACATCACAATAATGCTAAATTAAGAAGTTTTTTGGATGAATTTAATTTTGATTATCAATTTGTAAGTTCTACAGAAAAATATAAAAATGGCGAATTTAATTCAACAATTTTAGATATTTTTGAAAATTACCAAAAAATACTCGATATAATATTACCCACTTTAAGAGCAGAGAGAAAAGAAACGTACAGTCCTTTCCTTCCGATTAGTGAAACTTCAGGTGAAGTTTTACAAGTAAAAATTGAGGAATATAAAATGGATTCAAAAACTATTGTTTACAAAGATCCATCAATAAATAAATTAGTTGAGACAGAAGTTATAAATGGAAAATGTAAATTACAATGGAAAGTAGATTGGGCAATGAGGTGGATGTCATTTGGTGTTGATTATGAAATGTGTGGAAAGGATTTAACTGAAAGTGTTGAACTAGGATCTAAAATTTGTAGAGTTTTAAATAAAAAACCACCCACAAATTTAATTTATGAAATGTTTCTTGATGAAAAAGGTGAGAAAATATCAAAATCAATTGGTAATGGCATAAGTGTTGATCAGTGGCTAAGATATGCTTCTCCAGAAAGTCTGGCTCTTTATATGTTTCAAAAACCTAAATCTGCAAAAAAATTACATTTTGATATTATTCCTAAAACAGTTGATGATTATATATCTCATTATAATTCATATTCTACGCTTGATGAAAACAAAAAGTTCGATAGCCCTATTTGGCATATACATGCTGGAAATCCCAAAGATTTTAAGACTGAAATAAACTTTAACACATTAACTAATTTGGTGGGTGTATCTAATTCTAAAGATAAAAATGTAATTTGGTCATTTATCAATAAATATGATAAAAAAATGAGTCCTGAAAATAATCCAGAATTCGATCGTCTAATTGATTTTTCATTAAACTATTATAATGATTTTATTGTACCGAAGAAAAATTATAAAAAAATTGACGCTACAAATAAAGAAATTTTTTTTGAAATAATTAATGTTTTAGAAAACCAAATTACTGATGATAGTTCAAGTGAAGACATACAAACTCTATTGTATGAAGTTGGTAAAAAATATAATTTTGAAAACTTAAAAGAGTTTTTTAAATTAGTTTATCAAGTAGTATTAGGACAAGATCAAGGTCCAAGACTTGGTTCTTTTATAAAACTTTTTGGAATAAGAGAAACTATTGATTATATAAAAAAATTAATAGATAATTAAGTATTGTACAATTTTGCTTTAAGTTTATTGAAATTACTTCCGCCAGAGACCGCTCACAGTTTTACAATAAGCATATTAAAATACTCAAGTAAAAATAAAACTATTATAGATGACCCAATTCTATCACAACATTTAATGGGTTTAGATTTCACAAACCCCTTAGGGTTAGCAGCCGGCTTTGATAAAAATGCTCAAGTTATTAATTCAATGTTCAATTTTGGTTTTGGGTTTGTAGAAATTGGAACCGTAACACCAAAAATTCAAAGAGGTAACGACAGACCCAGGGTATTTAGATTAAAAAATGATGAAGCTATAATCAATCATTTGGGTTTTAATAATATTGGATCAGATAAAATTTATAAAAATTTAAAAAAAGTTAGAAAGACCCTATATGAAAATAAAATAATTGGAGTTAATATTGGTAAAAATAGAGATAGTATAAATTCTATTGATGATTATCTTTATGGAATAGAAAAATTTCAATCCTTATCTAGTTATATTACAATAAATATATCATCGCCTAATACAGTTGGATTGAGAGATTTGCAATTAAGAGGAAATATAGAAAATCTAATTAAAAAAATAAAGAAAAGAAAGTTGCAAGTTGAGAGTATAAATAAAAAACCATTATTAATCAAAATTTCTCCTGATTTGAATGAAGAACAATTAAGAGACATATCATTAATCTCGCTTGCAAATAATATTGATGGCTTAATTATATCAAATACTTCTATATCAAGACCTAAAAATTTAAGATCTATCACTGTTCCTAGTATTGGTGGTTTAAGTGGTAAACCAATTTTTCAAATATCAAATGATATTTTAAAGAAAACTTATAATTTAACAAATGGACAAATACCATTAATTGGTGTTGGAGGGATTTCAAATGGTGCCGATTGTTATCAAAAAATTAAATCTGGTGCATCCTTGGTACAGCTTTATACAGCACTTGTATACTCAGGACCATTACTAATAAAAAAAATTAAAAGTGAACTTACATATCTTTTAAAAACTGATGGATACAAAAATATTGCTGAAGCAGTTGGTAAATCGGTATAGTTATGAAATCTATATTATCATTAAGTGAAATTATTGATAACTATGATACATTTATAATTGATCAATGGGGAGTGATGCACGATGGAATTAATGGATACCCCAAAGCTATTGAATGTATAAATTATTTACATAAGAAAGATAAAAACTTAATTATAATATCAAATTCATCTAAGAGGTCCGCTTCATCATATAATAGACTTCCAAAAATTGGTTTTAACCCTAATTATTTTAAAAAAGTTATTACTAGCGGAGAGATGATTTGGAATTTAATCAATAATTTAGATTTTGATAAAGAAAATAAAAATAACTGTTTTCATATCTTTGATAATAGCAAAGAAGATGGAATAAAATTTAGAGATGGTTTAAATAATATTAATTTTATAGAAAAATTGAGCGATGCTAATTTTATATTAGCTTGTACTCCATATGAGAATACAAAACCAATTGATTATATTCCTTTATTAAAGGAGTCATTAGAATATAATCTTACAATGTACTGTGCAAATCCTGATTTTGAAACAGTTGAAAAAAATAATAAGAGTAAAATATTTTGTATGGGAATGATTAGTGAGTTATATAAAAATATGGGTGGCAGAGTAATAATTCAAGGTAAGCCAGAAATTGCTATTTATGATGAAGCAACAAATTTTTTAGAATTGAATAAATCTCGAACAATAGCAATTGGAGACTCACTTTATCATGATATTAAAGGGGCAAATAATTTTAAAATTGATAGTATTCTAGTTAAATCTGGTATTCATAAAGACCTTTTTACTAAAGAACACAAATCTTTTGAAAATTTAATACGAAATCATCAAATTTATCCCAAATACCTAATTGATGAATTTTGTATTTAAGAGTACTTGACAAAATACTAATAATATTTAGTAACCAATTTTATGTCAATGAGATGTGAGCTAACTGGTAAATCTTTTCAAACAGGTAATAATGTAAGCCATGCAAAGAATAAAACTAAAAGAAGATTTAAGCCTAATCTTCAAAATATAACATTTCTTAGTGAAGTGCTTAAACAAAAGTTTCAATTAAAAGTTGCAACTAGCACTATTAGAACTGTAGAAAAAAAAGGGGGGCTTGATGAATTTCTAATTAATACCCCTAACTCAAAATTACCTCTCAAAGCAAAAAAACTGAAAAAATCTATATTATTAAAAAATACATAATTTATTCATGGGTTTTTTCTTTGAATTAACTTCAACTCTTAATCTACTTAATACAGAATTAGTTTGGCTACTATTGCTTATATTCTGTTTTAGCTCAATTTTAATTTTTTTAAAATTGTTCGGATATGTAGGTATTTATATTTATTCTGCACTTGCAGTTATCGCAGGTAATATACAGGTGCTTAAAACAGTTGACTTCTTTTATTCTCCAGAACCAGTAGCTTTAGGTACTATTTTATTTGCTTCAACATTTTTGTGTACAGATATTTTATCTGAGTATTATGGAAGAGAAAAAGCAAGGATTAATATTTTAATTGGTTTTTCAGCATTTCTTTTTATGACTTTGCTTATGATTATTACTATTGGCTTTAAACCATCCTCAGAAGATTGGATTCAGGGAAGTTTATCAAATGTTTTTACACCGATGACTAGATTTTTCATAGCAAGTATGATTGCATATTTAATTAGTCAATATTTTGACGTTTGGTTTTATAATTATATTAAAAATATTACATACAAAAAATTTCTGTGGCTGAGAAATAATTTATCAACAATTTTATCTTCTTTAGTTGACAACACAGTCTTTAGTTTATTTGCTTGGATATTGCTAAACCCAGAACCTTTAAATGTTTATAATGTTATAATGATATATATTCTAGGTACATATTTGTTAAGAATTATCATTGCTTTATTAGATACTCCATTAATTTATATAGCAAAGTTTTTTGTAAAAAAAACTAATGTCTAAGTTTAATTGGGAAATAAAAAAAAAATTAAAAAATAGTAATGCAAGATTAGGCATAATATCAACACCTCATGGAATAATAGAAACTCCAGCATTTATATTTTGTGCTACAAAAGCGGCTTTAAAATCATTTACTACAAAAGAAGCAAAAGAAAATAATACTCAGATTATTTTATCTAATACATATCATTTAATGCTTCAGCCAGGTAGCGATTTGATTGCTAAACATGGTGGTCTGCATAATTTTATAGGATGGGATGGTCCCATGTTAACAGATAGCGGTGGTTTTCAAATCTTTTCATTAGGACACGGCTCTGTTGCCGATGAAATTAAGGGAAGAAAAACAAACTTTAAAGTCAGCAAAACTATGATAACTATTAATGAAGAGGGAGCTATTTTTAAGTCATATGTTGATGGATCAAATCTTCTTTTAACACCAGAAAAATCAATTCAAATTCAAAGAAATTTAGGAGCTGACTTAATTGTAGTTTTTGATGAATGTACTCCTTTTAATGTAAGTAAGGATTATACCTCAAGATCAATGTATAGAAGTCATAGATGGGCAAAGAGATCAGTAAATGCTTTTAATTCAAATCAAATGTATAATTCAAATGAAGGATCATCTGGTCCTCAAGAAATTTACGGTATAATTCAAGGTGGAATTTATAAAGATTTAAGAGAAGAGAGTATTGCTTTTAATGAAGATAAATTAAATACTTTTGGCATTGCTATTGGAGGTAGCTTAGGTTCAAATAAACACGAAATGCAGGAGGTTGTAAACTTTACTGCATCAAGATTGAAAAATTTTCGCCCAGTTCATTTATTAGGAATTGGAGATCCTTTAGACATTTGGTCATTTGTAGATCAAGGAATAGATACATTTGATTGTGTTAGTCCCACACGTTTAGCTAGGCATGGATCAGCTTTAGTTAGAGGAAAAAAAGGAAAAATTAATTTAAAAAATGCAAAATACAAAGATCAGTTAGTTCCAATAGATAGTCAATGTTTATGTTATACTTGTCAAAATTTTACTTTATCTTATATTTATCATTTATTTGCTGCAAAAGAATTACTTGCTATGCAACTTTTGACAAATCACAATATATATTTCATGAATAATCTCATGAAAATAATAAGAAAAGCAATAAAAGAAAATAATTTTGAAGCTGTAAAAAAAGCTTGGTTTGAAGGCTAATTAATTGAAAATATTGTAGATAATTGATTTAATAAAACTTCACCAAGTTGATCAACGTCCATAATTGTAACAGCTTTACTGTAATACCTGGAAACATCATGGCCAATTCCAATAGCAATAAGTTCAACTTCTTTATTTTGCTCGATCTCACCAATGACATCCCTTAAATTTTTTTCTAAATAATTACCTGGATTAACCGATAGTGTAGAGTCATCTACTGGAGCTCCATCACTAATTACGATTAATATTTTCCTTTTTTCTTGCCTAAAAAATAATCTATTATATGCCCATAGCAAAGCTTCCCCATCTACGTTTTCTTTGAGAATGCCTTCTTTAAGAAGTAACCCAAGATTTTTTTTTGATCTTCTCCAAGGAGAGTCTGATGATTTATATACTATATGCCTTAAATCATTTAATCTTCCTGGATTTGAAGGTTTTCCATTTTTTATCCAATTTTCTCTTGATCTACCCCCTTTCCATGCTTTTGTTGTAAATCCTAATATTTCTGATTTAATTAGACATCTCTCTAATGTTTTTGCTAAAATATCAGAACAAAGTGCAGCTACAGTTATTGGTCTTCCTCTCATTGAACCTGAGTTATCTATTAACAAAGTTACAATTGTATCCTTAAACTCAATTTCTTTTTCAACTTTATAACTAAGTTTATTATTTGGATTTGCAATAATTTTAGCCAATCTTGAAGTATCTAGATATCCCTCTTCCATATTAAAATCCCAATGCCTATTTTGTTGAGCTAAAAGTTTTCTTTGAAGTCTGTTAGCGATTTTGACAATTAAAGGTTGAAATGTAAATGCTTGTTGGTCTAAA
>MDSZ01206320.1_pt1 | contig 15024 bp, 16 predicted proteins | sample 811201 | NCBI WGS metagenome assembly MDSZ01 (sample SAMN05326647, study PRJNA326480) | marine metagenome | isolation source: seawater | place: Indian Ocean: North | collected 2010
AACACTCAAACACTCACAACCTTGATACAGAAGATGATGAAAACCATATTAAATACATCTACAAGTTTACATGATTATTTAAATAAATGGAGCATTTATATTCAAAAAAACAATACAACTTCATGGTATGAAGAAGATGATTTACCCACACTTGAGAAACCAAAACTAGTAATTTCTCATGTTACTGAAAAAGGAAATAAAAAAATTAGTAGTGATGGTTTCAGTATAGTTCAAAGGAAAGTCAGAATCAAAAAAGAGGTAAAAACTCAGAAAATTAATGGAAAAATTACCAAATACTTCTTTGATAGAGGGTATGGATTTATCAAATCTAGCAAACATAATGTTGCTATATTTATCCATCAATCAGACATTACTAAGAATAGTATACATAATTTAGTAAATAGTAATAATGCTTACTTTGAATTGGACAAAGACAAAAATGGTAGATTAGTTGCCAAAAAATGTCAAATTTACTGAATAAAAATTATAGTATAATAAAAAAACCAAAAAACAAAAAGAAAAAGGAAAAACCAAAAAACAAAAAGAAAAAGGAATCCCTTTTTTTTTATAGAAGTGTTTTAGGCAATTTACATTTTTTAGTTAAAGTATATTTTTGAGTCATTTCAAGAGATTTTATTCTTTCTTTTTCAACATTTTTGATACATTTATTTTTTTGTGTTTTCAATTTTTTGTCTAAATTTAAGTTTTGTGTTACTAGTTTTTTCAATGTTTTTTTTCTATTTTTAATATTTTCTTTAATATTTTTTTTACGTAAAGTATATTTTTTCTTAATATTTGCCTTTGTTCCACGAACTGCTTGAGATAATTCAGTTTTCATATTTTCATCTGCTTCCCAAATTGTTCTTCTCAACTCATCAATGTCATTTTCTATTTTTTCAGCTTTTGAAACGTTGTGTCTATTCAAAATCTGTTGATTTACAGATTTCTTGTTACATTTATTAATACCATCAAAATAATTTATTGTTCCTTCAATTGATTCATCTGATATATTTGTAACTATGTTGTGAAAATTAGGTTGTGTAAATTGGCGAGGATCCCAACTTCTATTCAAATAGGATATTTTACCTTTCATCATTGACTGAAATTTTTTTATAGCTTTTGGTTTAAAATTTAATTTAGAATCTAATGGAAATTCTTCTAAAAAATCATTTATATTTACTGGTATTTGTTTTTCATTAATTAAATTAAGAAGACGAATAAAATCCATTGGATCACTCATTATTGGCGTTGCTGTCATTAAAAGAGGTCTACATGAATCTTTTCCAGATTTCTTATAAGAATTGGCTATTGCTTTTTGTATAGCAAGAAAATTTGGTTTTTCAGGTCCAACTAAATCTTTTGCCAATAATTTATGAGCCTCATCTATGATTATTAATGTTTTCTTAAAAGGATCTTTCTTTCCATTTCTTTCAACAAGTTTACTATATAATGAACCTTTTGCAGTTCCTACTTTTCCTCCAAATATAGCATTAGCAGCATTACTAAACTGAGAAAATGATACTGGATTAAAAAAATTCTTTGCTACATGTTTTCGTCCAGTTTTTCCTTCTGGTATTTTAATTCCTTTTTCTAACTTTTCTCTTATCATAATATCGCAAACTTTTTCAAACATATTTTTCCATATATCAGCACGTAAAGTAGTTCTTGTTACCCAAAGAATTGTATAATCTTGTTTTTCCCAAGTAAGTGATTTAGTAGCAACTGCGGTACATGTTTTACCAGTACCAACTGAATGCCAAACTAATAAACCTTTTATATTGTTTTTTGGTACAAAATAATGAGAAATAAAATCTTGAGAAGGCGTAAATTTAACAATACGATCACTTGATTGAGGAACATTACACAAATTTTCTATAGTCATTTTATCATATTTAAAACGAGCAAATTCTCTATTAATTCTTTTGCGAAATTGATCAAAATCTTCATCAAAATTTGGTTTATTGAAAAAATTTGGTTTATTTGAAAAAGGTACTAATATATTTTCTTCTTTTGGACTATTAGTTGAAGAATCTTTTGGACTATTAGTTGAAGAATCTTTTGGACTATTAGTTGAAGAATCTTTCTTAACTAATGCATTATTTGTTGCATTGTTCAATCTTTTCAATAATGTTGTTTTATTTGACCTCACAGTCGCCTTTAAAAGATTACAAAATTTTAGTTCTTTTCCCATTTTTTCACACATAAAATAACGTTTTCCAGATGGAGATAAGTATTTATAACCACTTGGAAGAATTCCTCCATATATTTTATAAGCTTTTTCCATTTCTTTTATGGTGAAAGGCACACTATTATTGCTACGTTTTCCACATTCTTTTTTTGAAAATGGGTTGTTATTCAAATCACAAGTAAAATTTCTTCGTCTATTTTCTAATTTAGTACCAAATAAAAGCATTTTACAATAATTTTTGTTATTTTTTGCCAAGTCACAAAAAAATTTGCGTTTTCTTGATGTAGATATTTTTGGGGGCAAATCCGGTAAATCTTCCGTTTTAGTTAATTTATCATATACATCAGATAAATATTGTAATGTATAAGGAAACTCTTTGTTTTTTCTTTTTCCTATATTTCTAATATTACATGAAAATTTATCACATCCATTTCTGGTAGCACCACCAGTTATTAAATTCATTTTTGGCGAATCTTTAATTTGTAATAATGGAGTTTTATGTGAAAATCCCATTAATCTTTTTAGATTTGATTGTTCTTCTTTTTGTTTCTTTTTGTGAGAATGAATATGTTCATTTAAATCACGATCTACTGCTGAATCAATAGCTATTTTTTCTAATTGTTCCCTTAAAGCTACTTCACTCAAATTAATTCCAGAATATTTTGCATGTATTTCTTCAATCGTGTGTTGAGAAGTATTCGAAGTATATGTAAATACTTCTAATTTCCAACCTTCATTTGGAACAAATTTTAATCCTTTTTGACCACAAAATCGTGTTGCTCTACCAACAGCTTGAGTCATATCAGCCTTTGTAAGTTGTGGCTCAAAAATATGTACATATTTTACATCAAATAGATCAATACCTTCTTTGAATCCACTATCTAATATTATAAAACGAATATTATCACCATTAATATTGTCTGGTCTTTTATTAAAAGACGCCAACATTTCTTTTCTTTTCTTTACAGTTAAGTTATCTCCAAATAATGTCGATGAACATAATATGCCAAATGTTTCTCCTTTATTTTCTTTTGGAATACTAAAATCAAGCTTTTTCTTTTTATTCAATTTCAAACAACATTTTTTACCAATTGTTGCAAGTCCAGATGCTATTACTTTTGGACCGTGTCCAGATAACTTTATATCAGAATATATAAAATGTTTAAATTGTTTACCTTTTTTCTTATCTTTTGCATCTAATATTTGTATATTTTCTAATAATTTTTGTAGTTTTGGAGATACTGTTTCAATATCTTTTGCTGTTTCTTTTAAATCAAATTTTTTTGAGTCAAATTTATGATATGGTTTAGAAACTGACCAATTTGCAACATTTCTTACACATTGTGCAGTTTTTTTATTTGGTTTTAAATCAGAATCATCATTTTTAGTTTCCTTTTCTTTTGATTTTTCTTTTTTTGATTTATTTTTTTTAAATTTGTCACATATAAGTCGATTTTCATTTTGTGCTACTGTTTCACAAGCCCTATAATTATCCATTATTTGTCCAACAGCATTTACTAATTCTTTTCTTTCTGTTGGTTTTGCTTTATCTGGATGATATTTTAGAAGAAATTTTCTAACAGTTTTTTTTACATTTCCAGCTTCTTTTGGATTAAATCCAGGAATTTCTGATAAAATATTACATAATTCTTCTTCAATTTTTTCTGAACATAATGTATCATCGGAACCACCTATTTTATTAGCTTGTGATACCATTTATTATTAATAATTATTTTTTTCTATTTGACATCATTCTTAAACGTCTTTTTTTCAGTTTTTCCTCTCTTTTTTTCTTTTTCAATTCCTTTCTTAAAGCCTCGTCTAAAGCCTCTTTTTTCTTTTGTACCTCATTTTTTGACTTATATAATTCATACATTCCTCTTAACATCACTTCTTGCATTTTCTGTCTACGAAAAGTTTCCAGTTCATTTTCTTCTTGTTTTTTAGAAGTTTCACTGGGTATATCTAATTTCACTCCATATTTTTCTGTATTAGTAACTATATCTTCTACAGTTTGTCTAGTAACTGGAATATTGTCATTTTGCAATGCTTGTGTTGTTTCTTCAACTCGTCCATTGAAAGTCATCTTTAAAAGTTCATCTTTTGGTATATTTTTCCAATTTTTTATTACTCGATTTATATATTCTGCATCCTCAAAACTAATTATCATTGTTCTCATTATATATCTTACTTTTGCCATTTCCATAAAGTTGTTTAATTTATACTTAAATTTATCTTCTGTTTTAATAATATTGCTACTCATTAATTTAAACATAAATTTTTCAACTTCTATGACTTCTTTTTTTGCTTTTTCTACTAATTCTTCATCACTTAAAGAATTTCCATTTTCATCTGGATCTTTCCAATCGAGATTAACAGCCAATAAATATATTTCCCTTTCAGATATATTTAAACCTTTATTTGAAAAATAATCAGATATTTTTTTTTCAATATCTTTTTCTTCAGATTCTGGCAGAATATCAAGTGCTTGTGCCTCTGGTGCTAATAATACATTCAATATAGCTTGATTTGCATAACGTCTATCTGCTTTGTTTGCCGCTTGATTTGCATAATATGTATCTGCATCATTGGCCGCTTGATTTGCATAATATCTATCTGCATCATTGGCAGCATTAGTCGCTTGTCTATCCTCTTCTATCTTAACTTCATGTTCTATATTTTTAGCATCTTCATAAGAAATATCATATTTATGTAATATTTTTGCCATTTCGTATGAAACATTATATTTTTTCATTTTTGATTCAATTTCTCCATCTAATAATTCATTAAAAAACTGTGTGTTACGAGATAATATACCTAATTCTTTAGAATACGGATATCCTTCTTCATTAATAATAGAATCATATGGTTTTTTAAGTTTATAAAACTTTGCCATATTTATAGTATATAAATATATAATTATCATTTTAAAGATGCCTATTCTACCATATGAGATTATTAATCATATAAAAAGTTTTTTAATTAAATGTGAAAAATGTAATAGTTATTTTGATGAAAAATCTTCTAATATTTGTGTTTCATGTAAAAAGGCATGGTGTATTTATTGTTGTAAAATTTGTCCAAACTATATAGGATTTCATTATTATCAATTATTTATAATGACTTGTCACGAATGTTTGACTGAATACAAATTACCTCAAATTAAAACCTTTGGAATGGAAGTATGGGATTAAATATTTATTCAAATGTACATAATCTATTCATATATAATTCGGGACAACAACTTGCGTATAGAATAGTACACAAATCACAACTTTTTTCATCAAAATGTTTTTGTTCACATATTTCTATTATTGTTTCTTTATTATTTTTTACAAAAATCGCTGTATATCCTTCGTAATACAATTTTTCTTTGTAATAATCAATCTTATTTGAAGGAAAACTACTATGAAAAAATTCATTTTTTATATTTATTTTTAGATTGAGTATTTTTTCACATATTTCTATTTGTTTTTCATTTTTTGTACAACCATATACTTCATAAAAATTATCAACTTCTATAAATACTATAAACTTTTCACCATATTTATAAAAATATTTTTCTTTTATTTGATAGTATTTATCAACAACAATTAGCATTCTATAATATTAATCATTGTTTTTGTCTATTAGCTCATTTGTATTAAATATTTCTTGACAATCTTGTATAGTTCCAATTATTTTATTCCTAACTTCTTTTTGTTTTCGTTTATCTTCATTCATATCTTGCCAATAATCTGTCCATAATGAATGTCTAACACTACTACTATTTTCCAGAAATTTTTCTTCATAATCATCCAATCTACCTCTAATATTATTTATTAAAAAATCTATTGTAGTATTTTTATCTTGTGTTATCCACATTTCACCATCAAATATCTTTATTTCTGGTCTTGATTTATTCTGAATCTTAATATTATGATTTTCAGGATGTTTTATATCAAAATGTAATCTTTGAACTATATTTGGTATACATGTATTTACACCAGACATTATTTGTAATATTTCACTATCAGATATATAAGACCAGTCTTCTCGTCCAAATTCATGCGGAGATAAACTAATATTTATTGTATTTGTAACATTGTTATTTGTAACATTGTTATTTGTTATATTATTATTTGTTACTATTCCATTTTCATTCATTTTTTGCTCCAAATTAGCTATCCTTTCTTGTAAAACATATATCATTGCTTTTTGCTCTTGAAGTTCTAGTTTTAGAAGGATTTCATTATCATTTGAGTTCGACTCAAAATTATTTTTACACATTTTATCATAAACATTTGACTTATGTTTTGTAGAAGATATATGCCTTCTTAAATGAGCAGGACGTTCACATTCAAATTTACAAATTTCACATTTGTATTTAAATCCAGACATTCTATTATATATTTATATTTTTTCAAAGCTTATTACTATTTTGTCTAATTTATACACATGTTTTATAGAGATTTCATATATTATTTTCAATTTAATAATATTGTTTCAAAATGGAAACAATAATACAAATTAGTATGCATATGTATAAAAATATTTTTATAAAAAAAATAAAAAAATCATTTTTGTAGTTTCTCTAAAAATAGCCTTTTTAACAGTGTGTCTATTTTTTGATTTTTTCAACTATAATTTTGTAAAATTTACCATTTTTTTAGTTTCTCTAATTTTCAATTTTTTAGAGATACTTCTATTTCTTTTTCTTTTTTTTTTTCTAGAAAAAACTAAAAAAAAAAAGAATCCCTCCCTCCCAATGTACTGTACTTTTTTTTAAAAAAAAAGTACATTGAAAATCTCCAATGAATACTACACAATTATACGCAAAAAAATTTAATAGTATTTCTCCTATTCTTGAATGGTACAAAATTCATATATTTATGTACGAAAAAAGTACATGAGTTTCTTTCGTAGTTCAAATAAGGAGTTATTAAGCAAATGTTTTATGAACATTTGCTTATAAAGAATAGAGTAAATGTTTATAAGTAAAAATAGAAGAATTTATGTTTTTTTGCCCAATATAAATATTATTGATTATATATTTGTATGGTAACTCTTGATAATATTCATCATAATAAGATTGATGAAATAAAAAATAAAAATTTAGAGGATTACCAAGAAATGTTGAAAAATTTAAAGGAAAAGAGGGACAAATACCTTCTTGATACATCATGTAATAATTCAGCGGCTCTTATGAATTTGAGTGAAACTATAACAGATACAGAGAAAAATATAGAAATGATTAAAACAAATGGTTTTATGAAAGATTATTATCTTGAAGCAGGAGATATTCTTTTTAAATATTATGAAGGAGTAGAAAATGTAGAAACTACAAAAACAAATGCTTCACCAACTGATGGTGGAATTTTATCATATCTTGGAACTTCTGAAGATGAGGATAAAGATGAAGATCAAAATAAATCTAGAACTTCCAGTTTTTGTGAAGAAATGGATTTTTTAGGTGGGCCAGCATCAAGAGAAGATTTGAGAAATATGTATTTGAAAAGAATAGAAGTAAAAGATGTTAGTAATAATTCAAAAAAATCAATATCTAAATTGAAGGCAACACCAAATATATGTACTAATTGTAAAACAGAATTATCTCATATACACGCAGAAGGTGTTGTTGAATGTCAGTCCTGTGGTGAATTATTTAATATCATTAATGATACAGATAGAGCATCATACAAAGATCCTCCAAAAGAATCATGCTATTATTCTTATAGACGATCAAATCATTTTAATGAATGGATTGCTCAATTTCAAGGAAAAGAAACTACTCAAATACCACGAAATGTTCTTGTTCAAGTTGTAAATGAAATTAAAAAGGAACGAATTCAGAATTTAAATGAGTTGTCTACTCAAAAAGTTAGATCTATTCTAAAAAAGTTGAAGTTAAATAAATATTATGAACATATACCACATATTATAAATCAATTAAATGGGCAACCTCCACCATATATGTCTAGACAAACTGAAGAAGTATTAAGAATAATGTTTCAAAAAATTCAAGGACCTTTTCTTGAATTTTGTCCTAAAAAACGGAAGAATTTCTTAAGTTATTCATATGTTTTACACAAATTTGTAGAATTATTAGGTATGGATGAGCTAAAACCATTATTTCCTTTACTGAAAAGTAGAGAAAAACTGGCAAGTCAAGATATGATATGGAAAAAAATTTGTGAAAGGGTTGGATGGCATTTTTACAAATCTATCTAAATTTTTTTAGTTAACTAAATTTCAAAAAAATGATAAGGAGTTATTTATAATAATTATTCAAAGAAGTTAAAATGAAGTGGTGTATTATTTCAAAAGATGACGTTTCAGTATTATCTATTAATCGAATGAAGGATAAATCAAAAATCTCAAATAAAGAAGATGTTATTAAATTTATTCATAAAAAGAATACTAAAAAAGGCAAGGTTCAATCAATAACATTAAAAGGACCATACAAAGACAAAAATGTTAATAAATGGATTATTTGTTATTTACAGCCTTTGAATAAGAATCATTTAAATTCTGAATGGGAGTTAAATTGTCCTGACGGAAAATTTAAAGTATATAATGGAGCATTATTAATACATACTTTGGAAAAAGATGATAATAATGAATATCCAGATATATTGAGCACAAAAGATATTGATGAGAATAGTTGTTTAGAATGGAAAGTATCAAAAAATGATAGTGTCAATAATGATAGTGTCAATAATGATAGTGTCAATAATAAAAATGACGAACCAGAGGATGAAGACTTATCAGATATTGATAATATAAATGATGATTTGACAACTTATGCTAATAATGATGAACCAGATTATGATGAAATAATTGATGATGATGATGTATTTGAAATGCCAAAAGCAACAGAAATTAATAATGCTCACAGTGTTGAACTTAATAACGACTTATTAACAAATACTTCTAACTTAGAATTTGAAAAATATGATTATGAATCACCTATTATTCCAGTAATGTAAATGCTATACTTGTTCTTTTGATTCTGAGTTATTAGTATCAAAGCATTTACTTTTTTGTTTATCGTTTATAAATTGTGGTAAACATGGAGCAGTAGTATTTAACATATCATAAGTCATTCTAGTTTGTGTACAAAATACATCTGTTTGAATTCTAAATCTTTTATTTTTGAACAATTCTGCTTCAATAGCTGTTTGTAATTCTCCATAGCGAGCCGCATGATTAAAATGACGTTCTTTTCTTGTTGCAAAACTAAAAAAAGAATCAATTCCTCCAAATATAGCTACAATAATAAAAGCACCCATATTTACATATTTTATCCAATTTGTATCAGAAAATACTGCAGAAATTGGTGCCATTATTGCGGGAAGTATTATTGCCGGAAGTCCCCATCGTTTTCTCATTCTTTTGTAATAATATCCTGCTTCATCATGTAATTCTTTTTGGATTTCTATATCCTTACACCATTCTAATATAAGTTCTTCACCTTTTCGTGTCCAAGGTTCTTCAATTCTATTGTTATCTGAAGATGATTGTTCTGATATAGAACGATTCATTTTTTAATTTTTTATAATATTTATATACATTATATAATGACATCAATCAAGCGGGATGATTATGATGACCAAACAAAAGAAATTAGAACTGGTTTTTTTCAAAGACACAAACAACAACTGGATAATGCTAAAAAAGCTGAAAATGTCGATAGAGATTGGATAGAAGACAAAAACAGAGTTATCCAACTTAATGAAAAAATACGTCAACGTAGAAAAAATTTTGATACGTACAAAAATTCAATAGAAATTGAAAAAACATTGTATAATCGTGAACGCCATTATACTATACTTCTTGGAGTTGCTAATGCTTTAGCATTAGGTGGATGTGCTTATGTTTGGATGAAGTAATTTATTTTTGAGATAAGCAATATCTATATGCAACATGTTTTCCAGCACTCATACTTGGTCTTATAATTTTACATAATTCACCTGGTCTTAATCCAATAAACATTGCTTGAGGATCATTATCCAGTATAATTGGTAGTTTTTCTAAAGATTGAATATGTAATGAATCAAGAAAATCTTCTATACCAAATTCATCAAAATCTTTTTTAGGAATACGAATATGTTCTGGTACAACTGAATGTTTTGTTACATCATATGTCAGACTTCTAATTGGGAAAATTTGAATGAAAATATTATATTTATTTTGTAAACTACGTACAGCTTCTTTTACACTTGGTGTCATACAGTCTCTTACAATAAATATTAATGTTAAATCTTTCTTTCTATCGCTTTCACTTAATTTGTTTACAATATCGTCAATTATTTTTGTCAGTTTTTTATGATTTGTTCTTGATGAAACTATTTCATAATGTACTTGAATTATTTGATTTTTATCTTTAACACCACATGTTTTTATAGACATACTATCTAAATTGTCAATTCTTGTATTTGGTGAAAATGTTTTTAATTTAGATACATCAAATCCTCTTTTTTCAAGCATTTTTATCAATATCGGTCGAGATTCATCAACAAGAGTTGTTAAATGACGTTGTCCTGACATTCTTACTTATACTAAATATAATTAGTCATTATATCATTTTTATTATTATATAACTTTAAAGTAATTTTTTTGTTTTCTATGTGTAATGGAACAAGTTTACCAAAAGAACGTAGAAACATACATGAGTCGAGCTTTACCAGACATAGCATATTATATGCTTGCAGGACTTGTATGTGGTACAATTTTAGAATCAATTATGCCAAAATTTGATGAAGATGAAGAAAAAGACAATGTCGCATTATTCTTAGAAATATTTGCACAAATAGCACTTATTGTTTTTGCATTTATGTTTGTTAATGCCAAATGTGGTGGACGTAACGGATTAATTGTTTTTATTCTAATTCTTGTTGGTTGTCAACCATCTTTATTTGAAAAGATTGATGCATTTAGAAAAGGTGTTGTTGGTGATTCTCAAGATGATTCAGAAACAACTCCTAAATTTGAACTTCCAAAAAAAGATTCCGAAGAAGAAGAAGATAAAACAATATCAAATAATTCGGGTTCAACATCAATTGATAAATTGCCAAATGTATAAATGACACACCTGTATTTATTATAACTGATTCTGCATAATTTTCAAAGAATTTATTACATAATATTATATGCCCAAGAAGACAAAACAATCGAAATCAAGGAAAAATAGAACATTCCGGAAAAAACGCTTGACAATTAAATCCGCTGGAGGTGGTTTTTTTGGCTTCTCAAAAAATAAATCTCCACCACAAACAGCTGAAAATTCAACACCAAAACCAGAAACTCTTAAGGATTTGGAGAAAATGTTCCCAAATGGTATTCCTTTATCAGTAATTAAAGTTGATTTAGATAAAGCTGATGAATTATTAAAAAAAGAACAAAAAATGTTAAAACAATATGAAGCGCTCCCAAATAGAGAACCAGTACAAGGGCCTGAAGAGGAGGAAAAAGAATTAACATCAAATGTACCATCTCAACCAGAAACTGAAAAACTATTCTAAAATGTTTGTATAATATATGTCTAATTATTGTGAGTATAAAGTTGGTGCTCGTATTACTTGTAAAAAAACAAATGATCCTAATTTAAACTCGGATAAATGCGAAATCAATAAAAAAACAAGAAGATGTATTGTTAAAAAATTAAAGAAAACAAAAAAACTTCCTAAAAAGCAAACTAAGTTATTGTCTGATTTAAATTGTTCTAATGAAGAAGATCCAATTACATTTTCACATTTCAAAGATGATAGCATTTCTCCGGATAATATTTTACAACTACCTTATAAAGATGGGAAATCACTCTGTTTTGAAACCGAAACAATATGGACTATGTTCGCAAATCATGTTAATCACGAATATGCTGTGTTTTTAAAGGTTTCAAATAATGATTTTACTAATATTGCCCCAATAGATATGTCTGTATGGGGTATTCAAAAAAATTTACTAACTATTGACTCTGTAAAAGATTTTATTAAAAAACGAGCAAAGGAAGGTATTAAAAAGAAGGAGTTTCGCGATCCTAATGCACCATATGTACCAAAAGGCAATTCTTCATCTGCAATACTTGAAAATTTTTTAGTAGACAGAATTGACCCGAATAATAGTATTCATGTTGAATTTTTAACTAAAGCTATTCTTGGACAACATCCTTCTTCATCTGGTATTAATATTGAAACTGAATGGCGTAATATGGTTGAAATTATTTATGCTACTTGGATAGAACCCCCATCCAATCAAATTGTTTATCTAAAACCACTTACTACAAAAGCAAGATTAGAAATTAATAGTTTACCATCAAATGAAGAACGTAGATTATACTTTATTAATCTACTCATAAATTTGTACAATGGAATATTAAAACGTTCAACACCAGACGAGGCTCGTAGCAAAGTAACTATGTTATTATGGGCATTAAATTTAACTATTCAAGAATAATACCCTTTTAATAGTTAATAAGCTTTGGTTTTTGTATATATAATATGAATGTTTTTTACACTAAAACGTCTATGTGGGAATTTGATTTTTTTAAAAACGATATTTTTAACAAAGATTTGTATCCATATATTGAAATAAATCTAATATTGTTCGACAATAAGACTAAAATCCATAATAACAATGAACATAATATAATCATTACTAATAAATCTATTAGTTTGAAATTTCTCGAAAATATGATAAAAATTTTAGAACCAGTAACCATTTTTCATTTAAGTGACGAATGGGGGAAAGATATCCAATATTATGATTTATATGCTAAATATAATATTAAACTTTTATTTCATCAATATAATTTCGGAAATATAGATTATAAAATAACTAATTTTCAGATACCATTAGCTTATGTATCTAGCTATTTATCAGATAAATCTTATACTGATAGTAAACATCAAATCAGTTTGGTTAGTAAAAAATATGATTTTTCTTTTGTAGGACAACTTAAAAGTGATAGAAACAATATGTTAAATAAATTTTCTGAAAATTTTAAAAATAATTTTGTTCATACTGGAAGAACAAACTGGGGACAGCCAGAAAACCAAAAAATAAAACCGAATAAAATGTTTGAAATTTATAAAGATACATTATTTGTACCAATTGGTAGAGGTAATATTGGTCTCGATTGCTCTCGTTTATATGAATGTATTATTGCAGGAGCAATACCGGTTCTTTGTGCTCCAATAGAAGAAATTAATGTTACATTCAATTTTAATAACAAAATGCCCCATTTAATAGTGGCTGATAATTGGGATAAAGTCATTTTATTGACCAAGGAATTATATAATGATAAAGATAGAATAATTAATATTATAGATTCAAATCATAAATGGTTTGAAGAACAAATAATCAGTATATCAAAACATATCAAAAATGTCTTATAATTTTATCTATTTATAATAAATGTCTTTATCCAACTTTTTTGATAAACTTGGATGGATGTTACAAATTGATTCAAGTGGTTCTGGAGATTTTTCTGCTGATTCAAGTGGCATAACTATTCAAGCAAAAGGGTTTTACCATTGGGATGGAAATATTAGTCCAGTAGATCTTTTAACTACAGAGAATTTGAATGAACCAGCTTTTTATGGAAATCAAATTACATTAAAAGCTGGAAATACTGAAAAAACTTATTTTTTAGATAATAGTGGGAGTTATTTTACTTGCAATCAACTTGTTTCAAATATTTCTGATTTTGAAAAATTAATACGTCCATTATCTGATTTAATCAATGCTAATAAAAATTTGCTCAATATACATTTTGATCAATTAAAACTTATTAATCCAGAGGAAGATGTTATTAATCATAAATATACTCCTTTATGGACTTCTGGTTAATTAAGAAGAATTTTTTTTAATAATTTGTTTCATTACTTTTAGTATTTCATCTTTACTAAAACTATCTAAATAGTCTCTAATGCTTCCACCTTTTTGACTTGTATCTTCATTCTTAAATTCTTCATAACCTTCATTTTTTACACTAAAAAACCTTTCAATATCTTCACCATCACTAGATTCATCACTATCCAATATAAAATTCCTCAACTTCCATAATGGTTCTACTTCGTATTCATCTTCACTATCATAATAATCCCCTTGTTGTATTTCTTCAGTTGTTGCTTCATCTATAATTTCGTTTAGATAATCACTATTTGTAGTTGTTTCTTTTAAAAGTTCATCAATAATTGGCGAAATAATTGATTTAATTTTCTCATCCTCCTTTTCTTTGAACTGGTCTATTTTTAGAAAATTATCCATATCTTCAGCAGATATTTCTACTGCTTTTACCCATTCTTGTCCTTCTCCAAATTGTAGTTTAATCTTTTCAACTACTCTCTTTTTTTCTTCTTCTAATAATTTTTCTAAATCTATAGACAACCTTTCATGTAGATCTAATATTTTCCACTTTTGTAATTTTGATGGTGCCCACTTATTTTTATCACTTGGTAATTCAAGTATTCCTTTAAGAATGCTTGTAATATAATTTGTCTCTTTTACCATTTTGTCTAATTTATTTTCTGACACATTAGTATTTTGCAGCTGCATACCTTTTTGCATCTCTAACCTTCTTTCATTAATCAAAATTTCATTTTCTGGTAATAATATACTAAACCTATCTACTAATTCTATTAGTAGTTTATATTCTGTGTTACTGAAAGGGTCATCTTCAGTTTTCGACCCATAAATCTCATACGTTGGTGCTGGAGTTGCTATAATCGTGTCACCGAGAAAGCTTGGCTTAAGATTCCAGCCGTTTCTTACTAAATAATTTCGAAAAGAATTATAAATTTTCTTAATATTATCATAGGTTTGCCATAATTCAATATCATTTGGCCACAAAGCAT
>MDSZ01097825.1_pt1 | contig 15023 bp, 8 predicted proteins | sample 811201 | NCBI WGS metagenome assembly MDSZ01 (sample SAMN05326647, study PRJNA326480) | marine metagenome | isolation source: seawater | place: Indian Ocean: North | collected 2010
CGTTGGATCGGCGTATGAGGTGATCATCACCAGCACGGGAACCCATGCCCAACGCGCGTCGTGAAGCGTCCACCTCCCGTCGTGAAGGAGGGAGGAAAGGAGGACAAGGGGAAGGCACAATGCGCCCAGAATGACCGGCCAGACAGGGAGATGCAATTCTCCAAAAAACGCCACAGCGGTGCCCACAAACAGGAGCAATGGGAAGAAGGCTGAGGCCAACCTCGTCCCAGCATCATCGCTGACGCTGACCCCCCATGGAGGGGTCATTTCAGGTTCACGGGGACCCACGGCGTTACTTTGTGGCTCTTGTTTTGGTTCTGTTGGCGTCATGGCCAGATGCCCAACGTGGCCACGCGATGCTTGACAATGCCATGGTCGGCGCCTCGGGCCAGCATGGCGTCGTTGCACGAAGGCTCGCTCGACATTGCTACAATGGTGGCGGGCCGAGCCATGCGACCTGCGTCAACCGCCTTGAGCACGGCATCGAGCACCTCCAATCCGGTCATCGGGGGCATGAAATGGTCGAGGAGAAGGACATCCGGACCGACCCGTTCGATGTGCTCCAAGGCATCCTCGCTGGTCCACCGTTGCTCGAACGAGAGGTCAGCGGTCTTGATCGAGCCAGAGATGAGCAAGGCCTCGATGTCCACGTGGTCTTCGAACGCGAGAACGCGCATGTTCAGGCCCCGGGGATGTCCTGTTGTTCCCACCACGCCGGTACGTCAAACCAGCGTTCGTCGTCCTCTCCGCGTTCGATCAGCGGCAGGCTGAGCACGGAATCCGCGTTGTCGGCGATGCGCAAACCGATGGCCGCGCACGGACTTGGGAGGTAATCCATGCCGTCTTCGGTCAACACAAGGCGCAGCGTGCTTCCGGCAGGAACAACGGTGTCCAGGGGGTTGAACTCCATCAGCATCAGGTACGTGGAAAGCGGTGCTGTGGCCTGCGCGTCCATGCCTCCGTCACGGTAACGGATGTCCATCGTGGCGTGACCAAGGCGGAGGTCGTCAGCGTACATGGTCGCGAAGATTTGACCGCCCTGACAGGTGCGGGTGGTCGCGGTGATGTGCAGGGTCGGCATGCCTGAGATGTGGATGGTGTCGTTGAGCATGCCAAAATCAACGGTCACGGATTGGGTGGCGGTCACCAGCCGGCCGTTCACCGCCGCTTGGTCGAAGCCCTTGGACCACCACGTCATGTCCTCGGGCGGCCACGTGTCTTCGACGTGCCACCGTCCGTCTTGGGTTTGGATCTGAACGTGTGGTTCAGGTTCCTCGCCCTGGCCCTTGAGGAACCATTCGAACCATGCGTACAACTCCACCGCCCAGTCCATGCGGCTCGTGTTGGGGTAAGCCTCGGCCCCGTAGCCGCTGCCGAGTTCACCGTGCCGATCCGGTTGATCGGGGTAGTTGTGGGCCCATTGTCCCGCAATGGCGCGGGTGTGGATGCCTGCGTCCTTGAGCATCTGATAGGTCGGGAAGGCGTGGTAGGGATCGACGTTCCAATCCTGCAGCCCCCACACGAGGTACACGCTACCGTTGTAGTTCTCGAGCACGTCGGGAAGATGCCGTCGCTCGTCCCAGTAGTCGTTCCACTCCGCACCGCCGAAATCGGCGCCGATCCATGTGGTGAAGGGGTTCAACGGGCCGACGGCGTCGTCTTGGCACATCCGCATGTCGTCGTCCGTCGCGTCCGCCGTGGCTCCCTCGTAGAGGGCGTCGTACAACATGGCACGGCTTTCCGAGGAGCCGTTTCGGTAGAACATCTCTTGGACGCCGATGGAACCTGAAATCGGAACGATGGTTTTCAGGTGCTCCGAGGGGTTCTGTGCCGCCTCCCAGTTGGTGGTGCCCGCGTAAGACTTGCCCATCAGGCCGACGTTGCCGTTGGACCAATTCTGTTCGCCGAGCCACTGGACGACGGCCTGGATGCCGATTTGCTCGCCAAGGCCCTTGACGTCTTGACAGTGGGTGGATTGTCCGGTGCCGAAGGTGGAGGCTTGGGCAAGGGCGTAGCCGTGGGGCACGAAGGTGTCGTAGACCCACTTGCCCACGCCGCCGTCAGGCACCGTGTTTGGGGCGCTGTCGTCCCCAACGACGCCTTCGCCACCGAAGTCGTAGTAGGGATGAATGGTCATGATGACCGGCACCGTCGTGCCTTCGGGAACGTCAGGCAGCCACAGGGCCACGTGCATCAGATCAGGGCCGGGCGCACCGATGTCATCCTCGCTCGCAGGCAGGTCGACCTCGACGAAATGTTCCGTGTACGGCAGCGCCTCGTAGGTTCCGTTGACCGGGAGTTGCGCACGCAAGGTGGTCATGGGAAGATCCATTTCAGCACGTGCGCTCAAGGGCGTGGCCCACCACGGAATTTCTTCCTCGGCCCGGACCTCGTTGTAGGTTTGGACCGTGGTGGAGATGAGCAAGCCCAGCACGAAGAGCGCAAACACGGCGCCCACGCCAATGCCAAGTTGCATGCGGCGCCGAGATTGGTTGAGCCCTTCCTTGTATTCGAAGGGAATTGGTACCACGTCAGGAAGGAGCTCAGCCTCGAGCACCCTGTCCGACATGGTGGTTGGACTTGACGTGCCCCTCATCAGCCTGACGCTTCACGCACTGGCGTTGCGTCACGCATCCTGCGGTCACACAGGCCAAGGACAGGTTCGTTCACGCCGCTTCGCGTGCCTTGCGGGCGTGGATGAAGGACTGCACGCAGGCGAAGGTGTAGACGGACCCGATCACCAGCATGATGAGTTGAGCATAGGTGGATCCGCCCATGTCGCCTTGCATGAGGCTTGAGATGCCCATCAGGCCGCCAAGCGCGCAGATGAGTCCGAAGGTGACCGCGATGTGCATGAGCAATTTTCTGCGCTCAGGCATGCGTCCCGCCATGACGCCAAGAAGCACGAGGGGCAGTCCGAGAAAGCCGGGAATCATGGCCGTCATGCTCTCCATGCCGGTGCCGAGGTAGAACCCGATTCCCTCAACCACCAAGGCGCCTCCAACGATGAGGGTGAGTTGCGGGATTTCGAAACCGAGGAAGGTGTAGGGTTGGTCCATGGCTCGGCCTTTGTCACGGGGGTATTTCATCACCGCGCTGCCGCCACCTTCGGCGGGTGCTTCATGTGGAGGTGCGTCATGTGCGGCATGTGAGCCAGCGCCAGCGGACCAAGGCGGCGCTTCTCGTCGTGGTGTTGCTTGCGGTGCTGGCCACGCCAGGAAGCATCGGTGCCCAAGAGGATTGGCGCTCGACGGAACTGGATCCGTCGGTGTGGGACGACGGCCCAGAACTGGAGGGCTCGCCCATGGATTACTCGTACGCTGGGAATCCTGTGCTCGTGATCGACGTGGATTACCAACCCGGTCATTTCCAAAGCAATGAACAGGGCCAGATCATCATCGAAATGTTCCCCATGTGGGCGCCCATCACCGTTGAAAACATGATTCAGCACGTCGAAGAGGGCTTGTATGATGGGATTTTCTTCCATCGGGTCATCGACGATTTCGTCACCCAAGCCGGTGATCCGACCTGCACCACGGTTGGGGTGTATCCCGCCACCTTCCTGTCGTGCGGCAGCGGCGGAACGGGCGAGACCATCCCGCTTGAGCACGACGTCAACCTCAGCCACGTCGACGGCGCCATCGGTATGGCGCGAGGCCAAGATCCGGATTCGGCTGATTCGCAGTGGTACATCGCTGAAACCGAAGCCCACGGCCTTGACCCTGAGAACCGCGACGACGAGGGCTACGCCACCTTTGGCGTGGTTCGGGACGGCATGAGCCACGTGCGCGCCATCGCGGAGGTGCCCACCAGCGACGAACCCACTGGGACCGGCATTCAGAACCCCTTTGCCTCCGCCGGTCGCCCGATGTACGAGGTCCACATCAGCAGCGTGCGCATGCTCGGCGTGATCGCCGAGGAGCATGCCACAGGGCAAATCGAGGAACCGGTCAGCCAAGAAAGCCGCTCAGGGCTTGGTGGGTTGAGCTTCTGGAACATCTATTTCGTCGCTGGGATTGTCATCTTCTTGTGTGGAGGATACTGGAGCGGAAGCATCTGGAGCGTGTTTGCCCCGTCCACAGGCAAACCCGGTTCGCTGACCAACCCAAAGAACACGCCCATTCCCGCGGTCTTGTTGCCTCCGCTTGAGTCCGATGCAGGGCAGGACTCAGAGGCCTCTTGAGACGTGCACGTCAAGCACGACATGTCGAATCCTTGGGGCATACCACTTGACCCGTTCGAGGTGGCCCACGGTCCCACCAAGTTTCGCAGCGGTGTGCTCCGCCCACGATTCGATGCGCTCTTCTTCGACGTTCATGTGCACGTGAATCCACCCTCCACCCGGCTTCAGGCAGCGTACGGCGTCATTCCACGCGTGTTCTGAACTGGGCAGCAAGCCCAGCACGACGCGGTCTGCAATCCCTTGGAGGGTCGGGAGCGTGGTGCGGTTGTCGCCGACGTGCTGGGTGAGCCGCTGCTCGACGCCGTTGGCTTGTGCACCCTTGAGCAGCCATGCGGCGGCCTCTGGGTTGATGTCGCAGGCATGCACGTGCTTCGCCCCACCTCGAACAAGCATCGGGAGGGTGTAGTAGCCGATGCCGCTGAAGGCGTCGACCACGGTTTCCCCTTGGAGGTCGAGGTCGCCCATGCGATGACGCTCCGTCACGTTCCCCGAAGAGAACATCTGCCGTGTGGCGTCGAACCTGAACGTCACGCCGTGGTCCAGCATGTCGACCTCGCCGTGATCTCCCAGCAGCATGGTCGCGCCCGAGCTGCGGACGGTATCGGGCACCACGACGTTTTGGCGTCCGAGGCGTGCTGCCTTGAGCGCCGTTGCGATGCATGCCCACGGCCTTGCACCGCAGGAGGCAAAGCGGTCCTGCCAGTCAGAAGAATCGAACGCAGAGGACGGAAGCAGCACGAGGTCACCCAACCGTTCCCAGCGTTGTGGAAGGTCGCTCAGCAGCGACCCGTGCATCGATGCAGCCTCACCATGATGCTCGCGAAGCCAGCCTGCCATCTCATCGTACATGCGGCGATGCGGATCAATCGAAGGAGGCGCTTGAGCCCATGCGTCTTGGGCAACAGGGATGCGCTCTCCCACCGTGTCTTCTGGAACCGTTGCGCCCTCGAGCAGCGGCCAAATGATACGGTCGTCCTCGACGAGCGGTCGCCACGCTCTGTCAAGACCTCCTGTTCCTTCAAGCAGGGCGCGAACGCGCTCTGCTTCATGGCGTGGCACGCCCCATCCGCTCGTCGGCGGCGGTCGCACGTCCATGCGGTCTGATGGAGGAACGCTCTTCAAGGAGTCAGGTACGTTTCCCGGCATGGGTCGTCCACGTACTGCGGTCTGGAGTCTGCTTCTCGCGATGCTCCTTTTGCAATCCATGGCCCCTTTTGCGGCCGCCACGGGCATGACCACGTGCACCAACATCACGCAAACATGTGATACCTACGATGAAACCCAAGACGGCACGCCTGAGCAGCAGGAGTGGATTGAGGGCCAGTACCACTTCGAGATGCAGGACACCTCCACCATTCAGATGGAATTGACGTGGATGGTGCGTGAGTTCGACCGCTCGGCGCTTGGTTTTGACGAGGGCGTGCTTGCTGATTCCCTGGAGTTTGACGGTCTTGAAGAGAACGACGGGGCGCCAGCCGATCTGATCCGCAGTTTCCTCGACGAAGAAACCGCAGGACCCGGTTCCAACACCGTGGGTGAAGAGTTGATGGCTTCGGTCAACGCTTCGGTGAATTCGCTGTTGACGCAAGGCTTCGGCACCGTGGCGGACATGACCACCGACTTCACCAACACCTTCAGCGCGGAGGGACAAACCACGGCCTGCACCACCAACGCGGCCATCGACGCTCAGTCGGAAGGCTCGGGTGACAACAACGTGTTCGAGCCCCCGATTTGTTTCGGCACCCAAGCCACCGTGACCCTTGACGTGGCGAAATTCAACCTCGCCGGAGGTGCCGAACTGAACGTGGAACGGGCCTACCAAGGTCTCCTTGTGATGGGCAGCGAAATCCGCACGGATTTCGCCATTTTCGCGGAGCCCGGCCACCGCTCGACCTTCCTGATCGAACCCCCTGCCTTCGCTGACGTCCGCGCGGTAGACGCCAACGGCACCCGCGTTGTGATGGGGGATCATTTTGCCGGCGAGTGGACGGTGGACAACACGCAGGCTTGGGCAGGAAACTCGAGCATCACGCAAACCACCTCCCTGACCATGGGCTTCAGGAACACCTCGGAAACCACGATGGTGACCGTCGCTGAGGGCGACCCAGGATTCACCCTTGACGTCACGCTGGACCTCTCGGACGAGCGCAACGCCGTCCTCGACATGCGCGCCAGCCTGCATTACCTCGAAACCGAGCTGCTCGAAGAGTGGGGCATCCAGGTCGTTCAGTTCAGTGAATTGGCCGATGTGCCGCTGCTTACGGCCGATGGGCTTCGCTTGGCGCACCACAACGGCTTGGTCGATTTGAACCTCTTCACCGATGCCTTCCCAGTGGACGACATCATCACGGGCGTGACCGACGGCATACCTGGTATCGACTTGACGATGAGCGAACTGGCATGGGTTGGCGATACCGTGGCCGAAGGCGTGGATGGTCCATCGGGTGGGCTGAATTACACGCACGGTGACGGGTGCACCGAAACCGGCGTCACCGGTGTGCACCAGCATTACTGCCTGACCGGTGCCGCGGCGATGGGCTACGATCACCCCGTCGTGCTGCGCACGGTCAGTGAACCGGTCAACCTCCGTTTCCTCGATCTTTTGGCGGCCAACATCGACGATCCGACGGTCAACGATTTCCTCACCACCGTGCAGGACGACGACCTTCGTCGCATCATGGAAGCAGGCTTTGCCGCTTCATTGAATCCTCCGAACGACGTGCTGAACTCCATCGTGCCCGAGCAACTCGGTGGCACCGACCTGCAGGTGACCGTGGTTTTGCCGAGTTGGGTCGTGACCGAATCCGGTGACGACCGCATTTCGCTGACGCTGCGTGCCAACGGCAGCAACGAGGTCGACATTTCTGTGCGTGGCCCCGTGCCGTGGCAATGGGACCACGAGATCAAGGACGGCGATCAGGTCCTCTGCGCCGCCACCCAACGCACGTGTGTGCTCAGCAGCGTTGCGTTGGACTTCGAGACCTTCGACCTCCACGAATGGCGTCAGGCGGTTTCTGTCGAGTTTGGGCTTGAGGTGCGTGTGGACATGCACCGCCTGGCCTTCCTCGAGAACATCACCAGTCCGGACGACCCCGTGCACGTTCAATTTGAGGTGATCCCGGCCGACCTGCTTCGGTTGGCGGTGGACGTCTCAAGCAGCATGGATGACCCGTTGGCCTTGGAGGAACCCATCACCATCCCTTGCGATGATTTCGATTGGGACTACGAGGTCTGCGACCAATCCTTGCCCCTCGAGGCCACCGAAGAAGGCCTCACGTCCTTTGTCAGCGGTGCTGGAGAGATGCTCACTGGTCTCATTCACGCCGGTGTGAAGGGCTTGGAAGACGTGGACCCCGAAGAGACAGGCTTTGCCTTCTCCAATGTGGACATGGAGGCCTTTGAGGTGGACATGTCCCTCTCGGGCATCGGTACGCCAGGACCTGTCGTGTCCGATGCTGAGGCCGTGTCCTTCTCGGTCTCGATTCCAAAGGTGAAGATCGAGTTGGGCTTGACCACCGGCATCTGGCCCATGCTCAACGAAGGCGTGGACCCTGAGTTCCAAATCATCAGCGAATCGGCGACCGCCCTGACCGCGCCTGTGTTGGACCCCATGGCAGCCTTCATGGAAGGCTTTGCTCGCTCGCTTGCGGGCGGATTCGTCAGTTCCAGCGGCATCAGTTTCCCTCCGGTTGAGGAGGACCCGCTCCCGGTTTCCACGGGTGAAGTGGACACCACCCTCGCTGAAGAGTTCGACCTCACGCTCAGCGGTCCCATGACCGTCACCTTGCCGAAGGGCCTCAAGGTCACGGGAACTTCCTCCCAGGATCTGTTGACCATCACCAAGGTCGACGGGCGAGACGAAATCACCTACATGCTCCCTCACGGTGAGCTTGACGACGACCTTGAATTGCGCTTTGAAGTCGGTTGGGCCTACATTTGGCGGCAGATCTGGGTCTATCCGACCACCTTCCTGATCATCCTCAGCCTGATGTTCATCGGATGGCGTCGGCGACGCCGTCGCCGAAAGGCGCGCAAGGCTGCCCTCAAGGCTGCGGCCAGCGGTGCAGCAGCCCAAAAAATGGCGATGAGTGATGCAGCCTTTGCGGGATATGCGGGCGTCAACAGCCTCGGCATGATGGTCGGCGATGTGGACAACCTCGGGCCCATGCCGGATTATCTGGACGACGACGGACGCTTCAGATGATCACGGCGAGGTCCCGTGAAGGCGCTGATGCAGGCGCTCAGCCAGCGCCTTCCCGATGCCAGGCACCGTTTGCAAATCGGCGAGACTGGCGTGCTCAATGCCCTTTCGTCCACCGAAATGACGCAGAAGGGCCTGCATTTTCTTTGCACCAAGGCCCTCAACGGATTCCAATGGGTCTTCCATGGTGCTTCGCCCTCGACGCTTGCGGTGGAAACGGTTGACGAAGCGGTGGGCTTCGTCCCGGGCGTGCACGAGAACGCGACCGTTTCGATCGAGGACGATGGGATCATGCCCTTCGCGGAACACGGTTTCCTCGCGTTTTGCGAGTGCAGCCACCTCGAAACGCCCCCAGACCTTTGCGTCCTCCAAGGTGCGCTTGATGGCGTCAAGGTGGGTCTGACCGCCGTCGAGCAAGAGCAAGTCCGGCCATTCGTCTTGGCGCTTGAGCCACCGTTGCACGACCTCTTGCATCATGCGGAGGTCGTCCATGGCTTCGCCTTTGACCGTGTACGTGCGGTATTCCTTCTTGGCCGGGCGGCCGTTCCGCAGCACCACGCTTGCGCCCACCCGTTCCTCACCCTGGAGTTGTGCCATGTCGAAACAGACGACGTGGTCCAACCGATCCAAGCCGAGAAGCACGGCCCCTTCGTCGGCCGCCCGTTGCTCCAAACTGCCTGAACCACGACGTGCGAGGCGAGCGACCTGCACCTCGGCGTTCTGGTCGGCCAAGCGACGAAGCGTGGCCAAATCACCACGCATCGGGACCCTGCAATCCACCTTTGCGCCTCGGCGTTCCTCAAGCCATGCTTCAACACCGTCGAGCAAGGGCACCGGGGTGAGCAGCACACGTGGAGGACGTCTTGCTTCGTAATGCTCCGCCACAAAGGCAGAAACCGTTTCACCAAGGTCGCCACGATGGACCATGGGCCAGACGTCCTGTGCTTGGACGATGCCTTCGTCGGCGTGCAGGACCACCACGGCGGCCAGGTCGCCCTGAACGGCCACGCCAATCGCGTCGCTGTCCCGGTACAAGCGGCTGGACACCACGTGTTGGGAGATCACCTCACGGACGGCTCGAATGCGATCCCGCACGACAGCCGCATGCTCGTAGGCGTGCGATTCAGAGGCCTGATCCATCTCAAGGGCGAGTTCTTCGAGCAATTCGGTCGCGTGTCCGTTGAGGATTTTTCTGGCCGCATTGACCCGCTCGAGGTAGCCTTCGGCATCGATGCATGGACCGGCGCACAAGCCGATGTGCATGGCCAAGCAGCCCTGGGGAAGCAATTCTTTGCAATCGCGTATGCCGAGGTTCCTTCGGAGCAATTGCATGACCTGTTTCGCCGCGCTTGGGTTTGGAAACGGTCCCCATTTTTCCGATCCTTTCGGCGGATGCCGCGTGTACATAATCCGCGGCAGGGCTTCGCCGGTGAGCACGAGGTACGGGAAGGATTTGTCGTCCTTGAGCAGTGAGTTGAACCTTGGACGATGTTCCCGGATCAATTGTCGCTCGAGCACAAGGGCTTCTTGCGGCGTTGGCGTGACGATGCATTCGATGTCGTCCGCGCGTGCGACCAGTTCAGGAATCATGGCTCGGTCAGGGGTCGACGCAAAGTACGCCCGAACCCGGTCGGAGAGGCGAGTGGCTTTGCCGACATAGAGCACGCGTCCTTGCGCTGTTTTGAACAGGTAGACGCCGGGGCGAGCAGGGAGGTCCACGCGGCTTGCATCGACGGGCAGCTCAACCCCCCCGAACGGTGTGGGCTTCGTCGAGCAGCGCCATGGCGGCGCGTGTGGAACCGGCGTGCCGGTGCATGGCTGCAGCGTGGAGCAGTTTGGCGCGACGTGAGGGATCGGTGGTCAGGCGTGCAAGGCAGGTCGCGTGTCGAGCACGAAGGCGACGTTCACTCAAGGACGGTGCGTCAGATAGGCGCATCTCTGTCGCCATGTCGAGGGCCAAATCGTGGCCTTCGGTCACCATGCGTTCCAGCAAGGACATGCGCAGCGCGTTGGCCCGGAGATCATCGCGACCGTTCAGGTGCTGCTCAAGACCGGCCAAGAGCTTGGCATCAAGGACGTCGCTGGCGATCGCGTGCCGCCAACGCAAATCGGTGACGTCCTTGGTGGGCAGGGCGCCTGTGGAGCTCACGTCGGCGAGCAGTTCGGTCGCCTCGTCAAGGCGTCCACCCACCACGAGCACGCTGAACCTCAGCAGGGCCTTGGCCACGACGGCGGTTCGCCGCACTTCCAAGGGCAAGGTGGCCGGGTTGAGTGCATCGAGCAGGTCCAGCACCTCCGCGACATCGTCGTGTTGGCCCGGCACACGGTCTTCGATGCGAGCGGTGATCAACGCCAGACGGGGCCGAAGGGAATCGGTGGTGTGCACCGCGTCCATCAACAGGTCGTCGGCCTCGTCCGTCCGCCCCTCTAAACGCAACACAGCGGCAAGGGCGGTCGAGTCCGGTGCCTCCATCCGGTCGAGGTAGGCCCTCGCTCGCATGAGATCACCACGGCGAACCGCCACGTCTGCTGCGACGCCCAGCAGTTGGTCCTGTTCGTCCTCAGGCGTCCGCACCAGCGCGTCTTCAAGGAGCGCACTGAGCCTTCCCAAGCCGCCGGTGGCGGTGGCCATCACGGCTCCTGCCGCTTCGGCCAATCCGCCCACGCCGGCCAACATGCGGTGGTGCAAGACCATCATCGAGGCCAAAGCACTCGTGCTGGTTGACCAGTGCTCGATGGCTGCCTGCGCCGCGTTCTTGACGGCCGCCTCTCCCATCGTCTCCAGTCGGACGTAGCGAACCAGGGCGTGCAGTTGCAACCCACCGGTGGTCCACCACAACAGCAACGCTCGCTCGTCGAGATCGGTGACCGCTTCTGATTGCGCCAGGTCGTCGCCCGGAACAGCGAAGGGAAGGAGGGCCAGTTCGTTGACCGCCGTCAGTTCTTCATCGCTCAAGTCGGCCAAGACCGTGGTGGTGACGAAGGCCTCGATGTCCTCCCCCTCCTTGGGCAATGCCATCCCAGGGCGATGCAGGTGAAGCGCAAGCGGATGACCTCCCAGGCGTGAAAGGATGGCTTCAGCGTCTTCGATGTCGCCAAGGATGTGCTTTGCTGCCTCGTCGTCCAGCGGGTTGAGCACCTTGCGCGGTACAGACTCGGGCGATTCGAGCGGTGCGCGACCGACGATGAGCCACGTCGGACCCTTGGCCGAGGAGCCCACCGCCTTCCAGATGGCTGGGGCGTGCATGTCGTGCATGTGTTCGCATCCATCGAGCACGATCAAGTCCGAGGATGAACATCCCTCCAACCATTCAGCGGCCGATGCGTCGTCGCCGAAGGTCGTGTCTCCGTTGAGCACCGAGGCCACGTCGCTGAGCCCAGCATAAGCATCGAGGTTCGCCCACCGGACATGACCTCCACCCGTGCGCCATGCTTCGGCCACGCAACGGGCCACGGTGGACTTTCCAACCCCGGCCAATCCCGTGAGGACAGCGGCCTTGTGTTCGTTGAGCAGGCGGTGAATGGCCGTTGCGTCCGAGTCCCGACCAAACGCCGGCCCCGCCGGACCTTGGTCGCCAATCCAGCGCCCAGTTGTGACGGGCTCCTCATCTGGGGATTCCAACGCATCGAGGACACGACGCCCCTCTTCGGTCAGGTGGTGAACGCTTCTGCGTCGTCGTCCACCGCCGATGACGTGGGCGCTTCGAACGGTCACCAAACCGTCGTCGATCAGATGGCTCAACGGCACGTGGAGCGCAGAGCGAACGAGGCCAAGGCCTTCCGCCATGCCTGGCAAACTCAGCTCCCGGGGCACGTCCCACGCATCACGCAGACCGTCGGCAAATGGGCCCAACCAGCGGAGGATCCTGGCCTGCGCCTCGGGCAGCACACATCGAGGTGAATCCCGTCGCTCAAGTCCGTTTCGCTGCTCCCGTGCCCTTCTCACACCGGTGGGTAAGGTTGAACAGGCAACGTCAGCGGTTGTGAGACGATGCAGCGCTTCCCCTCTCTCCTCCGCAGCATCATCTTGGTGGCGTTGATGCTCACCGCCGTGGTTTCACCGATGGCGGTTTCAGAGCCGATGCCCCTCTCGCCGGTGGCTCCTGAACACGCCACAAGCGGGCGTGCACAGACCACCTGGAGCGGGACGGTTGTGGTGTCGAGCACCACCACCGTCGCGGTCAGCGACGAGTTGGTCATCGCGGCGTGCACCACCGTCCAACTCGGCGCTGGCGTGCGTTTGGTCGTCGACGGGCGACTCACGGTGCAAGGAACCGCGACCTGTCCAGTCATCTTCGAAGCCGCTGGCTCGCTGGACCACGAGGGCATCCAATTCAACGCGTCGTCCTTCGGTCGCGGTTCACGCGTCGACAACCTCACCATGGTGGATTCGGTGTACGGCATCACGATGTTTGGTGGCGATGCGCGCTTCCACAACCTCACGATTGAAGCCCCAGATCGCGTGGGCATTGACCTGTTTGGCGCCACTCCCGTGTTTGAGGATCTGACCGTCAACGACGCCGGCCAGGGTGCCTTCCAAACCGATTGGCGCTTTGGTTTGGGTCTCTCCGTTGGTGCGGGTTCGGCGCCGGTGGTCAAGCGGGCCGAGTTCAGCGGCGTCACAACACGTGGACTGAACATCTGGGGTGGTTCCGGCGGCGTCTTCCAGGACATCACCATGGACAACATCACCGGCTCATCCTGGGCCTACGTGGCAGGGGTGTGGGTGGAGGACAGCGTCCCCTTGCTCCAACGGATGAGCATCGATCGCGCCGACACCGGATTGGTGGTTCGTCACGTGGACGATACCCTGCGCACACGAGCGGTCGTCAAGGACCTCGACGTTAGCAACAGCATGTACCGTGGCGTGCTCATCGACAAAGAGAATCGAACGAACTACACCAACTACGAATCCGCTGACATCACCGGATTGACGGTCACCGGCACCGGTGGACCCGGCGCAAAAACGCCGAACATTGCCGAAGCGGCCGTCGAAATCAACGCTACGGGCGCATGGTTGGAAGACGTCCTCATCGACGGGTGTTCCAACGTCGGCCTTCGCATGTACTTCACCGACGCTTCAACGACCGTTCGAAACATGACCGTCAAGGACGCTGGAGATGCTGGGGCAGGCGCCGGCCCGCACGCCTCTGGCGTGGCGGTTCGCTCCTCCTACTTCGCCCCGACCTTCGACGGGCTCTCGGTGACTGGAGCGCCAGGCTCTGGCGTTCACGCCTCCGGCGGCGGCTCAATGCAAGGGCACACGTGGAACCTCAGCGGCAACACCGAGTACGGACTTCGGGTCGACATGGCCGAGGTGATCGTCGACGGCTTGTTGCTTGACGGAAACGGGTTTGCGGGTGCTTTCATCGAGGACGGCAGGAGCGTTGAATTGAGCAACTTGACCGCTTCGAACAACGGTCAGAGCGGTGTCCTTCCTGGACAACAAGCCGGCCTCCACTACCTCCGTTCCAACGACGTCGAATCCAACTCTGGTGACGTCCGCTGCCTCCATTGCGAGGTGCGTGGGAACGCAGGACATGCGCTGTTCATCGAGGACTCCGTGGACCTTTGGATCGAGGAGTTGCTCGTCGAAGACGTCGCTCCAGCCACCGTGCCCATTTCTGTGGACAACAGCAACCTGAACTTTGGCCAGCTCGGCGGCCGTTTCCGTTTCATGAACGTCACCGTCTGGGCCAACGCCACGGACGGAAGCGGTGCCGCTTTGCCTGCGGTCGACGTTCAATCGGCGGACGGCGCTTTCGAAGGCTTGGACCTGCACGGTGTGCATGCGGGTGTGGCGTGGAACGCGGACATCCCCGGCCAGCGCGTGTCCTACCTGCACGACGCCACCCTCGATGATGCGGGTTGTTTGGACCTCAGCGATCAGAAGTTGCTTCGCATTGACCGCCTCGACATCACGGGGTGCACCGGTGCCCTTGCGCTCAGCAATTCGGACGTCAACGTCACTGCGACAGACCTGACGGCCTTGGCCGTCAACGGGGCCTCCATCGATTTGACCGACGGCTCAACCCTCCATCTCTCCAACAGCCCGGTCTCTTCCTTCACAAGCGTCAGCATCGACGCAACGAGCATGATTGAGGAAGCATGGCCGGTGGAGGTTTGGGTGCGCAACCTCGTCGGAAACGGGGTTCCCTTCGCTTCGGTTGACCTTTCGTTCACGGCGGTCGCCCCCGCACGGACCCTCGAGACCGATTTCAACGGGCACATGGTGCTCGAGGATGCGATCGCTCGCGTGGTCGACACAAACGGTGCTTCCGCATACGGCAACCTCAACGTCACCTGCACCTATGGGGGCGTCTCCACCAGCGTCGAGGTGCTCTTTGACGATGCCACCACGGTCTATTGCGACCTTCCCTTGTCGAATCAAGCGCCGATCGTGAACTGGACGTCACCAGAGGATGAAACCACCTTCCCGTCCAACGGTTCGGTGTTGTTCGATGCAAGCACGTCGTGGGACATGGACAACGACCCGTTGACCTTCAAGTGGACGAGCACCATCGATGGCGACCTGTTTGCGAGCTGCACCGGTTCCGGACTTCCAGGAGAACGCACCCCTCAGGAGGGAGCTCCATTCACGGTGAACAGCGAGAACGACCCCTACGGCTGCACGCTGAG
>MDSZ01043985.1_pt1 | contig 15020 bp, 13 predicted proteins | sample 811201 | NCBI WGS metagenome assembly MDSZ01 (sample SAMN05326647, study PRJNA326480) | marine metagenome | isolation source: seawater | place: Indian Ocean: North | collected 2010
ATTGGAAACGGTTACGCATTAACTGCAATAATTGGTAAAAATAAAATAATGAATAAAGCAAAAAATACTTTTATTAGTAGTACTTTTTGGTCAGAGAGAATTGGCTTTACAGCAGCATTAGCAACATTAAAAGAGATGAAAAGGATAAAGTCTTGGAAGATAATTACTAAAAAAGGACAATTTATTAAAAAAAGTTTAATTGAAATTGCAAAAGAAAACGGTTTAGGTATTAAGTTTAGTGGCCTGGATTCATTAATTAAATTTCATTTAATTGGTTTGGGTAATTATGACTATAATAAATTTATTACAGAAAAAATGTTAAATAATAATTTTTTAGCTGGCCAAAATATTTATGTTAGTACAGCACATACAAAAAAAATTATCCAAAAATATCTAACCTACATGAATAGAGTTTTTAAAGACTTAGCTAAATTAAAAAAAATAATGAAAGTTTCAGTAATTATTGAAGCAAGATTAGGTTCAAAAAGACTGCCTAATAAAATCATACTTAAGATTAAAAAATATTTATTTATAGAATATTTAATTAAAAGACTTAAACTTTCTAAAAAAATAAACGAAATAATTATTGCTACAACTGATTTGCCCCAAGATAGAAAACTTGTAAATATTGCAAAAAAAAATAAAATTAAATATTTTCAAGGGTCAGAAAAAAATGTCTTAAAAAGAGTTATAGATACAGGGAAAAAATTTAAATGTAAAACTATTGTTAGGGTAACATCAGACTGTCCGGTATTAGATGTTTCAATTTTAGACCAAGCAATAGATATGTTTAAAAAAAATAAATGTGATTATTTATCTAATTCGCATGTAAGAGGCTATCCAGATGGAATGGATGTTGAAGTCTTTGATTTAAAAACTTTGATTAAATCTTACAAGTTTGCAAAAAATAAAAAATATAAAGAGTGGACAACATGGTCTATAAAAAAGAATCCAAAAATATTTAAAAAATTATTATTAGTTCCACCCAAAGAACTTTACTGGCCAGATCTTGGACTAACCTTAGATGAGTATAGAGATTATTTATTTTTAAAAAAAATAATATTACATTTTAAAGAAAGATTAGATTTTTCATGCTTAGATATAATAAAACTTCTGAATAAAAAAAAAAAAATGGCTACTTATCAATAAAAATGTAAAGAGAAAAGGGTATTTAAAAAAATTTCACTAGTATTTAAATTATATACTTTAGACATTTTAAAATTTTTAAATGTATAAAAAAATTGTTACCAATTCTTGAGTGTTTTCTTGGTTTTGAAATAATTTTAAAATTAGAGATTTTATAATTTTTTTTTTTCCCCAAAACAATCAAATCGATTAAAAAATTATTCTTAGATATAAATTTTACATTTTTTTTTAGAAAACTTATCTTATAAATTTTGAACCCACTTAATGGATCTTTTATATTAAACTTAAAATCGAAAAAAAAAGATAAAATATTTTCACTTAATCTATTAAGCTGATTTCTGTTACAAACAATTATATCATTATATAGATAATTTTTTGACTTTTCTAACTTTAATAAATCTTCAACCCTATGTTGGCCATCACCGTCGAAAGTAACTATATATTTATACTTTTTATATTTTAAAATTTCTTTGAAACCAGCTAATAAATTTTTTTCATAACCCAAATTATAATTATTTCTAATAAATTTTATTTTATTTTTTTGTAACCATTCTAAAGTTCCGTCTGTAGAACTATCATCTAATATTAAAAAAGGGATTTTTTGTAAATTCAACTGCTTACACAAGATTTTCAGTGAAGGTAGTTCATTGAAAGCTGGAATTAATATTATTTTATTTTTTTCCAATTTAATTCTTCGTGTTTAATTATATTTTTAATAACCTTTTTTCCAAGGATATCTTTTAAAAAATATGGTTCCAAACCTTCTTTTGATTTTGGTCTAAGACATATCAGGTCTTCCTTTTTTATTTTACTACCTTTATTAATTCTTTTAATTGCTCTTATAGATCTCTGTTGAACAATTTTTGCATTAATTTCATTTTTTTCAACTTTTTTTATTCCATCTCCGAGCGTGGCTTCCAACTCTCTAGTAGCCTCAATCATATTTTTCCATGTCTTTGGATTCATTGCAAAATGATGATCAGGACCATTTCTTCCATTGTCATCTGTAAAATGTTTTTCTATTACTCTAGCTCCTTTAGCAACAGCACCAAGAACGGCAACATGTCCAAAAGTATGATCACTTAAACCCAAAATAATAGAGTTTTTATATTTATTTTTAAAAGTATCTAAAACATTTAAATTTACATAATTTAAATTATTTTTTTGCCCAGTATAATTTGTATTACACTGCATAAGTACAATTTTTTTATTATTTTTTTTTATTAATTTTATTGCTCTATCAACATCATTTAAGCTTGATGCACCACTCGCTATAATTACTGGTTTTTTTTTCTTTGATATCTTAGCTATTATTTCAAGCCAGGTTATATCACCTGAACCTATTTTAAAGGCACATACATCCTTATTTAATTTATCAACATAATTTAAATCATAAGGAGAGGTAAAAAAATCAATTTTAAATTTTTTACAAGTTTTTTTAAGTTCTTTTGTCCATTTAGGATTAATGCTAGCTTTTTTATAAACTTCATAAACATCTTTCTTCCATTTTGATTGATGAGTTTCTATATTTAGTTTTTTAAATCCATAATTGCTAACTATTGTGTCTGCCTTAAAGTGTTGAAATTTTGCAGCATCTGCCCCTGCTTTTGCACACAATTTAATAAGTTTTTTTGCTCTTGCCAAACTTCCATCATGGTTAGCTCCAATATCTGCAATAAAATAAGTTGGGTTTTTTTCAGAAATAGTTTTTTTATTTATTTTAAATTTCATCTTTAATTATCAGACATTCTTTCAGTAACAAACCATCAAGATTTGATTTTTTTAAAATATTTATTGCATCACCAAGCGTATTTATAATTGGGTAACCATGCAGATTAAATGAAGTGTTTAACAAGGCATAAACTCCAGACAATTTTCCAAATTCATATATTAATTTTTCATAATCTTTATTTTCATTTTTACTTAAAATATGTGGTCTACATGTCATGTCATAAGGATGTATAGCTGCAGCAAGATTTTGTGAGCCTAATTTTTTTGTCATTACACAATTAGTCATAAATTTATAACTATCTATTTTATTATCTAGAAAAAAATATTTTTTAGCATATTTTTCTGGAACTGATGCTGCAAAAGGCATCCAAAAGTCTCTGCTTTTAATTTTTTCATTTATTTTTTTTTTTATTTCTATGTTTTTTGGGTTAGCTAAAATAGATCTATTTCCTAATGCTCTAGCACCAAACTCTGCTTTTCCCGAATATCTTCCAATAATTTTATTTTTGAATAATAACTTAGCAGCATTTTTTTCAACATCTTTATCTATAATTTTAAAACCATTTTTTTTTAACTTATTCTTACTTTTTAAAGATAATTTTTCTGCCTCTGGGCCAAGGTAAGCAGTGTTTAAAAATGAGTTTTTAAAAACTTTTTTTCTCTCTTTTAAAAGATTGAAATAACATGCTCCTATAGCTTGCGATGCGTCGTCTGGACAGGCAGGAACAAAAAGGTTCGTTTTTTTGCTTATTTTTGAAATTAGCATATTTGTTTTAACATTCATTGCAACACCACCTGCAAAACAGATTTGATTTGAATTGGTTTTTTTGATGAGATTTTTTATCCATTTTGTTATCAAATCTTCAGTATACAACTGCAAACCTGATGCGATTGAGTCAAATCTACAATCCTCTAACTTATTTTTTATTGCAAAGTACAAATCTTTTGGTTTATTTATAAACTTAAATTTAACACCACTTACTTTTTGCATATCATTAAAATAATTAAGAATTTTAGTCGAATATTCCTTTTTACAGTAAGGAGCAAGACCCATCACTTTATATTCATGCTCGTTTGGTTTTAGACCCAAGATAAGAGTAATATATCTATATAAGCGGCCAATTATAAAATCACCCCCACTTACTAATTTTTTTATTTTTAAAAAGCCTTTTGTAGAATTTTCGAAAAGTCTTGCTGAATAATTTACATGATCACCAAAAGCATCTAAAGTAATAACTAAAGTTTTTCTTGAATTATTTTTTTTTGAAAAATAAGCATAGGCTGCGTGTCCTGTGGCATGATCTATAAAGTTAATCTTATCTATCGGTATATCCAAATGTTTAGACACAACTTCAGATCTAATTTTTTTTCCTAAATTTAGATTATCTTTTTGAGATGTATGATCATTTTTATTTTTTAATATTTTTACGTATTTTTTCCAAAAGCTTTTTCCAGGAAATTGATTAAAGTCAATTTTTTTTTCAAAAATTTTTAGATGTGAAATTTTTTTTTTCAAATAAATTCTTTGGAACCAGATTTTTTTTTGTTCATTTACATAATCCTCAATTGAAAAATTTGTATAAAGTCTTATCAACGAGTAGGTAGGACTCCAATAGTTAGAGATAAAATTTACTCCAATTATCTCTTCTTTTGAAACTTTATAAGTTTTAATTAACCAGTTAATCGCATTAATTGGGTATCTTTCATCATTTTTTACCTTAGTAAATCTTTCTTCGCTCACACAAGCAACAATGTTGTTATTTATCATTAATGCCGCTGTTGAGTTTTGCTGCCAATTAATTCCAATTATAATGTTTCTTTTATTGATCATTATTTATAGTTATTGATTATTTTATTTACCTCAATTTTAGTTTTTGGCAATTTAAAACTAAAAGTTGATATTATTTTTGATGAATTTAACCTCATATCTAATGGTCTTTTAGCTTTTTTTTTATTTTTGGAATTTTTATAATTAATTAATTCAAACTTTTTATAATAAGGATATTTTTTTTTTAAAAAATATGAAATATAATTTCCTTTACTTATTCCACCTTTAGATCCAAGATTATAAGTACCATTTATTTTCTTTTTAGATATAGAAATTATTTTTTTGGCAAGCGTCTCCATACTTATAGGTGAAAAAAAAATATTCTTATAGCCAAAAATTTTTTTATTTTTTTGGACGTTTTGATCAATCCAATTATTGAAATTATAGTGAGTTTTAGATTTACCTAAAAAATTAGTGCGCAGAACACAACCATTAATATATTTAAGATATTTTTCAGATTCTAGTTTAGTTTTTGAATACCAATTAATTGGTTTTGCGTTGCTTTCGATATGGGGACCTTTACCAGAATATACTTGATCAGTTGATATATGAATTAAAAAAGGTTTTTTTTTTAAATTTAAATTTTTGATTGCGTTGACAATATTTTTTAAAATTAAAACATTAGAATTAAATGCTTTTTTTTTTGAAATTTCACATTGATCTAAATTTGTATAAGCAATAGTATTGATAATAATATCAACTTTCTCTTTATTTATTATTTTTTGTATTTTTTTTGGATTAAAATTTAATAAATAAATTCCTACATTTTTTTTTCTGGTAACTCTTTTAACTTTATATTTTTTCGATATGAATTTATATAGATATGTACCTAAAAAACCATTACCACCAAAAATTAGAAACTTCATTTTAATATTAATTTAGATTATCTGATTTTGTATATTTCTTTATAATAACTTTCAATAAACATTTTTTAATTTCCATAAATCTTTATTAAATAGAAAATGAATTTTTTTAAAATTTAAAAATATAACTATATTTTAATTTCTTAGTTATTTATTACATTTACCGATAAAATTGATAAAAGTTAGATGCTACTATTTTCTGTTTGATTTTTAATTTAAATTAATAAATAATTAACTTAATAATAAGTTTTATATTCCAATATTTAGCAATGAAAAAAAAAAATAAAATCATTCCTTATAGTACGCAAAATATTAATAGCACCGATATAAAATCAGTTGTTAATACTCTTCAATCAGGATTTTTAAGTCAGGGACCAAAAACTTTAGAGTTTGAGAAAGAGATGGCAAAATTAACAAATTCCAAGTATGCAGTTTCAGCTAATAGTGCAACATCTGGTTTACACTTGATTTGTTTAGCCTTAGGTCTAAATAAAAAAGATATAGTTTGGGTTTCTTCAATTTCGTTTGTTGCTACTGCCAATTGTGCAGCACATTGTGGTTCAAAGATAGATTTTATAGATGTAAATAAGGAAACTTTTAATATCTGTGTAGATAGTTTAGAAAAAAAACTAAAAGCAGCAAAATTGAGAAAAAAATTGCCCAAAGTATTAATTGTTGTTCATTTGGGTGGTCTTCCATCAGAGATGGATAAAATTTTTAAATTATCCAAAAAATTTAATTTTTTAATTATAGAGGATGCCTCACATGCCCTGGGTAGCAAATATAACAATATTTTAGTTGGTTCTTGTAAGCATTCAATCGCAACAGTATTTAGTTTTCATCCTGTAAAAATAGCTACAACCGCGGAGGGTGGGGTTATCACAACAAATTCAAAAAAGTTAAATGAAAACCTAAGAATATTTAGAGAACATGGTATTGTAAGATCCAGAAAATATTTTAAAAACAAAAAAAATAAGTTTGGATTATATTATGAACAACAAAACTTAGGATATAATTTTAAATTATCAGAACTACATGCATCATTAGGATTGAGTCAAATTAAAAGATTGAATTTTTTTACAAAGAGAAGAAATAGTTTAAGAAATAAATACATTAAAGAATTGAGCAATTTACCAATTGAATTCCAAAAAATTCCAAAAAATTATTACTCATCATTTCATTTAATGATTATAAGAATAAATAAAAACTTAAGAAATAAACTTTTCGAATTTTTAAAGAAAAATAATATTAAAACAAACGTTCACTATTTACCGATTTTTTTACATCCGTTTTATTATCAAAGAAAATATGACAAGAATATAAATTCAGTAAATTATTATAATGAATCATTATCTATTCCACTGTATGTAAATTTAAAAAAAAATGATCAAAATAAAGTCATAAATTTAATTAAAAAATTTTTTAAAAAATAGTTTTATCAATAACTTATTTGGGTATGAAAAAATTGATTTGCATAATTGATTATGGATGTGGAAATACCACATCAATTAAAAACTCTTTAAAGTATTTAGGTTATAAAGTACTTATTTCAAAAAAAATATCAGATATAAAAAAAAGTACACACTTAATACTTCCAGGTGTAGGCTCATATTCTAATGCAATTGATAAAGTAAAAAAAAATCTAAATATTAAAATAATTAATGATGAAATTTACCGTAAAAAAAAGCCAATTTTAGGTATATGCGTTGGTATGCAAATCATGAGTGACTATGGGTTGGAGTTTAAAAAATCAAATGGTTTGAAATGGATAAATGGAAAAGTTATTAAATTGAGTAATAAACCAAATATAGTACCACAGATTGGATGGAATAATTTAAAAATTATTGAAAAGAAAAATAAATTATTTAAAAACATTGATGGTAATGATTTTTTTTACTTTGTTCATAGTTACAAGTTTTGTTTAAAAAATAAAAAAGAGCTTATGGCATCAACTGATTATAATGAAACTTTTTCTAGTGTAATTAATAAAGAAAATATAATAGGTGTTCAATTTCATCCAGAAAAAAGCCAATCATCTGGTTTAAAACTTCTAAAGAATTTTGTAGAAAATTTTAAATGAAAAAAAAAAGAATAATTCCCATATTTTTATTGAATAATTTTCATTTAGTTCAAAGCAGAAATTTTAGCAATTTTGAGTCAATTGGCAATCCACTAATCTCTTTGAAAAGATTTAGTGAGTGGATGGTGGATGAATTAATTTATTTAAATATAACAAGAACAAAGGATACCAAACATGAGGAAAAAGAAAATAAGAAGTTTTTAAATTTAATTTCAAAGATTTCAAAGTATAATTTTATACCTTTAACTGTAGGTGGAAAAATTAAAAAACTTGATCAAATTTATAAATATTTAAGAAATGGTGCAGATAAAGTTTCAATAAATACTCATGCGTTTTATGAACCAAAATTTATAAATAAAGCAGCAAAAGAGTTTGGTTCTCAGAGTATCGTGATCTCTATCGATACAAAAAAAATTAAAAATGATTATTTTGTTTATGTAAAAAATGGAAGTGAGAATACAAATATGAAACTTACTAAATGGATAGAAATTGTTCAATCCGAGGGAGCAGGAGAAATATTAATTAATTCAATTGATAGAGATGGCACAAAGAAAGGTTACGATTTTAAAATTTTAGATATTATAAAAAAAAAAATAAAAATTCCTCTTATCTTTTGTGGAGGAGTTGGTCACTGGAAAGATTTTAAAATTGCAATTAATAAAAAAGAAATTGACGCTGTTGCTGCTGCTAATATTTTTCATCATTTTGACCAAAGCGATTATTTAGCAAAAGATTACTTGATAAAAAATAATATAAAAAATATAAGACCTCCAAGATTTTTTAACTTTAAATAATATGAAAAATTATAAACCAATGAAATACTGTAAAGGATGCACCTATCCTGAAATTGCAGTAAACACTAAATTTGATAAAAATGGGTTTTCCTCAGTTTATCATACTCACAGAGCTTGGCAAAAAATTACAAAAAAAGACTGGGATAAAAGAAAAAAAATATTTGAAAAAATTGTAAAACAAATAAAAAAAAATAATAGATCAAATTATGATTGTATAATTGCTGTGAGTGGAGGGAAAGATAGTTACTATCAAACGCACATTATTAAAGAGTATGGTCTAAAACCACTATTAATAACATATAATGGAAACAATTACTCAGAAGAGGGAGAATATAATAGAGATAGAATGAAAGAGGTTTTTGATGTTGATCATCTAATTATTTCTCCAAGTCAGAATGTACTTATTGAATTGAATAAAATTGGTTTTGAAAAAGTTGGCGATATGAACTGGCATTGCCATACTGGAATTTTAACTGTGCCAATGCAATATGCAGTTAGATTTAAAATACCTTATGTAATTTACGGTGAAACATTAGACATACTCGGCATGTATAAGCCGGAAGATTTTGCAGAATATACTCAAAGAGTAAGATTAGAATTTTCTATGAGAGGGTATGAGTGGGATGAATTTATTAAAAATAATAGGCAAGGTTTAACAGCTAAAGATATGAATTGGGCAAAATATCCCTCAGATAAGGAAATTGTTGAGAACAATGTAAGAGGATTATTTTTAGGAAATTTTTTTAAGTGGGATCCGAACAAAAATACAAAAATGATTATCAAAAAATATGGGTGGAAACCTTCAAAGAAGAAATTTGAAAGAACTTACAGAAAAATTTCTAATCTTGACGATATTTATGAAAATGGAGTTCACGATTATTTAAAATTTGTAAAATATGGTTATGGGAGAACTACTGATCATTCAACAAAAGATATTCTTACTGGATATATGAGAAGAACAGATGGGATTAATTTTGTAAAAAAACTTGACCATATAATTCCATCAGATACCTATACTTGGTTAAAATATGTTGGAATGGATGAGGAAAAGTTTTGGAAAAAATCCGATCAATTTAGATCTAAAAAAGTTTGGTGGATAAAAAATAATCATTGGTATAAAGATAATATTTGGGGCGCTCCCTCATCTTATGGCAAGGTTTTTCTCTCTAGAAAAGACAGATATCAATATGAGGTTTAGATAATTTATGGTCATTTTAGGTATTACAATGGGAATAAATTCAAGTTGTTGTCTAATGGTTAATGGAAAAATTGTAGCAGCTCAACAAGAGGAGAGATTCAGAAGAATTAAAAATTATGACACCTGGCCTGGCTTAGCTATAAAGTCATGCTTAGAGATTGGAAATTTAAATACAAATCAAATCGATAAAGTTATTTGGGCAGGAAAAGATCCAGTTTTTTTAGATTATTTTTTAACTAAAAGATATTCAACATTTTCAAATAGAGATATGGTAACTGAGCAGCACCTATATTGGTATAAAAAACTTTATGAAAATAAAGAAAAAGATTATCTAGAACTTTTTAAAAAAAAAATTGATTTAAACCAAAGTCCAGGAAAAAAAATTTTAAAATGGTATTTAAATATAAAAAATAATAAAGAGAAAAAATTATTTAGTAAAGAATTTAAGAAATTATTAATTAAAAAAGAGTTAGGGATTAATCCTAATAAATTAGAGTGCATAGAACACCATGAATGTCATAGTTACTATTCAATTTGCAGCGAAAATGAGTTAAAAAATAATAAACTAGTTTTTACTGTTGATGGTTCTGGCGATAAAGGAATTAATGCAACTATTTCAATAATTAAAAATAAAAAACTTAAGAGAATATTTCAAACTAAAAATTTGATTATTGGAAGGATATATAGGCACGTTACGCTTATTTTAGGTATGAAATGGGGCGAACATGAATACAAGACAATGGGACTTGCTCCTTATTCATCCGAATATTATTCTGATGGACCATTAAAAATTTTTTCTGAAAGTTTAAAATTAAATTTAAATAAAAAAATTTTAATATCAAAAAAAATTAAAGACTGCTATTTTTCGTTTATAAAACCATTATCATTTTATCGTTTTGATGGTATTGCTCAAGGTGTTCAAAGATTCGCTGAACAAAAGCTTTTGGAATGGTTTAATTACTGGATTAAAAAAACAAAAGTTAGAAAAATATTTTACTCCGGTGGTGTTTCTATGAATGTTAAAGTTAACAAAGAAATATCACAAATAAAAAACATTAAATTTCTTAGAGTTAATGGCTCGGGTAGTGACGAATCATTATCAATAGGTGCTTGCTACGCTTATAGCATTATGAATAATTTAAAATATGAACCACTTAAAAATTTATATTTGGGTTACAGAGAAAATGATTTAAAGATTGCAACTACATTAAAAAAAATAGATAAAAAAAAATATTCTATAATAGAAAATCCTTCTAATAGTTATATTGCTAAATTAATTGCAAATGGTTTAATTTTAGGAAGATGCAAGGGTAATATGGAATTTGGCGCAAGAGCTTTAGGAAACAGATCTATTATAGCTGATCCAAGATCATTTAATACAATTGAAAAAATAAATAAAAAAATTAAATCAAGAGATTTTTGGATGCCATTTGCTCCATCAGTTAATGAAGAATACGCATCAAAATATTTTTTTCTTAGACCAGGAGTTGATTATACCCAGATGACTATATGTGTAGACAGCAAACTAGAATTTAGGAAAAAAATTTCAGCTGTTTTGCATCCCGCCGATCATACTGCACGAATTCATCTTGTGAAAAAAAAAAATAACTTTACTTATCATGATTTAATTAGCAAATTTTATAAAAAAACAAATATAGGGTTAATTTTAAATACCTCATTGAACTTGCATGGAAAACCAATTGCTAGAGATAGTAGTGACTGTATGGAAATTTTAGAAAATAGTGATATTGATGGAATTCAAATTGAGGATTTTCTAATATTAAAAAAAAATTATAAATATTAAATTTTTTTAATTATACTTATAACAACTGGTACCCAATTATTTTTTGTTTTTGTTGTTTTTTGATTTTTAAACATTTCGAAGATTTTTTGTTCAACCAATTTATATTTTGGATGCCAAAGAAATATCTTAGAAAAATTATATTTATGAACTTTAACTCTTTTATCGTGCCTGTAATTTAAATATTTTGAATTTTTTGAGTAAAAATCATAAATAATAATATGTGAATTTTTTTTTAAAATTTTATCAGCTTCATAAACAACTTTAAATAAATCCTCAGCATCGACTAAATATAAACAGAAACCATAGATGAGAACATCAAACTTCAAATTTTTAAAACCCAATTTTTCAGCTGTTCCACGTATTATTTTAATATTTTTATTTTTTGAACATTTTATTGCTTTCTTGGATGGTTCTACACCATAACATTTTGAATTGATTTTTTTTTTTATTAAATCTAATCTCCAACCATCACCACAACCAATTTCAAGTACTGACTTAATTTTCTTTTTCTTATCAAGTTTAACTACTTTTTCAACGATCAAATCTTTATCGTTAAACCAAGCATCCTTATTTCTTAAGAAAAAATTATCACCTTCTGACTTCAAAAATATTTTGTTTTGTTTTGTCAACTGTGCTATTTGTTAAATTAACTTTTTGAATAAAACTGACTTATAATATCATAATATAATATAAATTAACAAAAAATTTAAATAAAAAATGTTTAAAAAATGAAGAAAATATTATTTCTTGGATATAACAAAAAAGAAACAAGCTTAATAGACTTTATTAAAAAGTTTAAAAAAAATATTTATATTAAACATAAAAAATCTAAAATAAATTTCAAAGAAATAAAAAATTATGACCTAATTATTTGTTATGGATATAGGCACATTATCGAAAATGAAATTATTAAAAAATTCAAAAATAATATAATAAATTTACATATAAGTTATTTACCTTATAATCGAGGTGCTCATCCTAACTTTTGGTCTTTTGTAGAAAACACTCCATCTGGAGTATCAATCCATCAAGTTGATAGTGGAATAGACACAGGCAAGATAGTTATTCAAAAACAAATAAATTTTAATTTATTGAAAAATAAAAAAAAATTAACATTTAAAAAAACCTATAAAGTATTAAGAAATGAGTTAGAGATTTTATTTAAAAATAATTTTGAGAAAATCTTAAATTCAAATTTTAAGAAATTTGATCAAATAGGAAAAGGTAGCTATCATCAAATATCTGATTTACCCAATCTATTAAAATCATGGAATCAAAATATATATAAAACTGTGATAGATTATAAAAAACAAAATAAATTATTTTTAAATAATAAATTAAAATTAATTGATAAAATTGAAAATACTAGAAAAAAAAATAATTTTAATTGGATGGAACTGGTTAGAAATTCCATCATAAGTTCACCAAGAAAAACATTAAAAATTTTAAAACAAATAAATAGTGATGATAAAAAAATTACAGAACTTTTTAAAAAAATAAATGAAAAATAAAAAACCTTATTTAGTTGCTGAAATTTCAGCTAATCATTGTGGTAACTTTGCTTTAGCAAAAAAGTTAATAAAGTGTGCTAAGATAAATGGTGCAGATGCTGTAAAATTGCAAACCTACACCGCAGATACAATGACTATAAAATCTAATAAAAAATACTTTAAAGTTAAGAGTGGTTTATGGAAGGGATATCAACTTTGGGACTTATATGATAAAGCTCACACCCCGCTGCATTGGCATGATAAATTGTTTAAATATGCAAGATCTCTTAAAATTGAAATATTTAGCACCCCATTTGATGAAAGTGCAGTTGATTTCTTAGAAAAATTAAATTGTCCCTTTTATAAAGTAGCTTCATTTGAGATGACAGATCTACCTTTAATAAAAAAAATAGCAAAAACAAAAAAACCCATGATTATTTCAACTGGTATGGCAAGTTTAGAGGAAATTAAAACCACTTTTGATTTCGCAAAAAAAAATGGAGCAAAAAATATAACATTAATGTATTGTGTAAGTAACTATCCATCAAAAATAGAGGATTTTAATTTAAATAACATTAAAATTTTAAAGGATAAATTTAAATGCAAAGTAGGTTTTTCAGACCACTCAATTAACCCAAAAGTGGCAATGGCAGCCGTGGTATCTGGTGCTGAAATTATTGAAAAACATATAGCATTGGATAAACAAAAGAAAGGCCTAGATATTAAATTCTCACTTAAGGGAAAACAAATACGAGAATTTAGAGATAATTTAGATTTATCATATAATCTTATTGGTAAGAGTTATTTTTATAGAAGTTCATCAGAAAAAAAATCAAAAATATTTAGAAGATCTATTTTTGCTGTAAAAAATATAAAAAAGGGTGAAAAATTTACTTTCTATAATATTAGAAGAATAAGGCCTGGCTTTGGTCTTGAACCAAAATATTATACTAAATTATTGAATAAAAAATCTCCATATAATTTAAACAAAGGAGAGCCATTAAAAAAAACTATACTCAAAAAAATAAAATAATATCTAAATTTTTTTAATTTTATGCTGATATTTTTGGGATTTTTTCATGATGGTGTCACTCCATTTGTGAGATTCTTTATAGGATATTTTAATTTTCTGAAATTTTTTTGAAATATATTCTCTGTTGTAAATAACTTTATATTTACCTGTATTTATAAAAAAGCTTTTATGACCATTTGAAACTTTAAAATTTAAAATATTTTTTTTTGGCCAATGATGATTTTTATGAGCAAAATTTTTTTGGGGAGAAAAATCTCTAATAAAAATGTATCCATTATTTTTTAAAATCCAATTTAGGCTTGATAGAGTTTCTAAAATTATATCTCTATCTATCCAAGATAAAACATCATCACAAATTATTAAATCGAATTTATTTTTATATTTTTTACCAAATCCAAAAAAAGGACTTTTGTAAAAAGTTTTATTTATTATGTTTAAATGAAATTTTTTTTTTGCAAATTTACATGCCTTACTTGATGGCTCTACACCTACTATTTTACAACTATATTTTTTTTTTAAAAAAAATAATAAGTCAGATATAAATGATCCAATTTCTAGAACTTTAATCTTTTTTAAATGAATATTTTTTTCTAAAATTTGTAAAATTTCTTTTTTGATTGGTCGCAAAATAATATTATCATTTTTTTTTACTGTGCTTCTCCATCTATTAAAAAACGAGTTAGATTCAATTTTTTTGTAGAAATGGTCTTGGTCCATCAATTTTATAAACCAAAATTATGAGATTTAATTAATTTTTGTAATTCTTTCACACTTAAAAATTTTCCGTTATTTTCAGAATCATAACTAAAATTATGTTTAACTTTTTTAGCACTGAATTTTTTAATGTAAAATTTTTTGAGGTTTTCATCTTGATTTAAAACAACATAATATTTATTAATATCATAAGTATTTTCACTTTCAGATTTTGATATTAATTCTTCGTGTATTTTTTCACCTTGTCTTATTCCAATTATTTTTTTTGGTAATGAGGGGGCAATTGCATCTGCAAGATCAACTACTTTAAGCGATGGAATTTTTGGTATAACTATTTCA
>MDSZ01050396.1_pt1 | contig 15019 bp, 6 predicted proteins | sample 811201 | NCBI WGS metagenome assembly MDSZ01 (sample SAMN05326647, study PRJNA326480) | marine metagenome | isolation source: seawater | place: Indian Ocean: North | collected 2010
ATGAAAAAGATTTCATAGAAGGTCTCATCAGCATGGGCATTAAAACTAATTTTGTTACCTACGAAGGGAAAGACAAAGCTGACGAATTAAAGCTTAGATATATGGAGCATATTTTAGTTCAAAACCAGAAGCATCTCTCAAAAGAAACAATAGAAGACTCTATAGACGATATTAACAAATTGTATTTCAAATCATCTAAAAGGGTACTTAGTAAAGGTAAAATTTATAGTAGTTACTATCACTATAAAAATGATATACCATCAGAATCTTTCGACAGAACCATAGAGCCAGTCAAAGATGATCCGGATTTTTGGAGAGATTTAAATCACTTTAATTTACTAAAAAGCCTTGACTAATAAACAAAAGTGTGATATAGTACTTTTATGCCTAGAAAGAAAAACGTAAAAAGAGTAGCAGTAGAAAGAGATGATAGCGGTCTTATTACTCAACCAGAGGTAAACTACGTCTTTAATGAAGACGGAACCGTAAACTGGCGCAAGATGGTAAAAGAAGAGTTTCTTGTTCCAAACAAGCAAAGAACTCAGGAAACAGATGTATCTAAACTCGAAGATTATCAACTAATTATACTTCTGGGTGGAATCAAAGAGCTGGCGCAAATCAGAGGTTATACCAACGTTCGATATGAAGTTACTAGTCCGTCTTCTGATTACGTAGTAGCCACATGCTCTATAGATTGGATTCCGAACTACGAAACAGAAGACAGAAATGTTACCTTTTCTGCCATAGGAGATGCTTCACCTAGTAATACTCAAAGCTTTGCTAAGTTTTTTCTAGGGCCAATAGCTGAAAATAGAGCCTTTGTTCGATGCGTAAGGAATTTTCTTAAGATCAATATTGTTGCCCAAGAAGAATTGGGGAACACGAAAATCTTTGAAGACTCAAGTAATGAATCTTCACTACAAACTGACCCAAAACATTTATTAGAGTCGGTTATGAAGGACAAGGGTGTATCCTTTGATCAAATAAAAACAAAACTATCCTCCGAAGGAATAAAAGAAGCTTCATCTTACAGTTCACTAGCAGATATACCAAAGCCCAAGGTATTTGAGCTGATTGATAGAATCAAGAAAAAGGGATAAAGGCTACTCGCTAGGCCCTGTGCCACTAGGCCCTGTGCCACTAGGCCCTGTGCCACTAGGCCCTGTGCCACTAGGCCCTGTGCCGCTAGGTCCAGTTCCACTTGCTTCATCCTCACAAGTAAAGCATCTTCCGCTCGGGGTAATCATATCTACAAAATATGTCATCCCTTCTGGACCCCAAGGAGTAGGGGAGTTGGCAGCTTTGCCACCTGTGCCATCCATAGAGAAACACTCTACTCCGGTATTATCTGGGCAGCTAATTAAACCAGAACCATGGGGAGACGAAGTGAGGTGATCAACGGTTATAACCCATTGTAATTTAGCTTGTTCATTTTTTGTTCCTGTTTTTTCTAAGTGTTTTAATATCCTCTCGCTTCCTGCGTCGGTATCTCCGCATATTTTTTGTTCTACTCCATCTTCTCCGGAATATATTAAGCAATATTCGAACTGATAGCTTGAGTTTCTATTTCCTACAAGTTGATTATTACTATCAAGAGACACGTCATTCCAATAAATGTCGCCATTAACGGCGGCGAGGAACTTTCCTGTTCCAGTACCCAAGTTCGCTACTATTTCTCCAGTTCTTACGCATTTGCCATTTTCTCCATCACCACAAGGATAACCCTGCCACCCTGTATTACCATTACAACACCGACTAGCCATATAATCGCTTTTATTTGCTCCGTAGAAAGCAGAGGGATCAGAATCTAGCCATCTAAAATCGGGAGTTATAGAAGTTTCTAATCCGTGCTGAGAATTAAAAACATTTTTTGCGGCTTCGAGTTTACTCGTAGGTATTGAAACTGAGTGACGACGATCAAAAGTACTAGAATTCCAAAAAGCATTTCCCTGTTGATCTGCTACGTGTCCATTTACCACCCAGCCACCTGTGGCTAAATATCCTGAATTACCCCAATATTCATTACAAGAATTACAAGACTCCGAGGCTGTGCGCTCGCCCAACCAACCCCATGGATCGCTGCCCAAACTCCTGTTACATCCATCTTGAACCCTACACCACTCGCTGAATCGTAAATGCCTAAGAGGAGGAAATTCTCTACCCACCGGAGGTTGACTTTTATCTATCGAAAATGTAGTTGTTTCTGTTAGTTTCGGACTATAACGTCCGCCCATCATAGTATAAATTGTAGTATGATATGTTTTTTGGGAGATAGGAGTTGCAACTTGGCTGAATCTCTGGAACTCAGTTGTATTTGTAAAGCCAATAGGATTTGGAGTACCCATTGTTCCATAATCATATTTTACAGTTTGAGTTACTTGATAAACTGCCTCGTTTGTAAAATTCGTTGCAATAGCTGGTGGGGTTATAGTAGAAGCCGTGCCTCCGGGTTGGAGATAAACATTAGTCTGCGGATTTGTAATTTCTATCGTAGCGGGAGCTTCGTCAAACCAAGTTAAAGTTGTTCTCTGCTCTTCTGTATCAGCGTAATCATCCGTCTCCGTAAGGGTCGGACTTAAAACTTCTGGGTAACACTGCCCTACTCCAGTGTACCCGCGACACCCCTGATATAAGCCGTTGTATTTTTTTGATACGGCTTTTGATGTATTAGAAATTAGTGTATTTCCATCGTGAGTATCATAGGGTCTAAAATCACCATTGATTGTATAGTCATCACTAAACAAATCGCTATAGTCAACCATTCTCCAGCTACCACCTAATTTAGCTTTAATGTAAGCATCAACTGCATCATAGTTACTTTTTTCTGAAAGATAGGCTACCCCATTTGGAGCCCATGAGTTTTCAGTACAGTCTTCTATGCAAGGAGGTACATAGTTGTAGGTTCCCCAATACCCATTAGTAGTTCCATCACTGGGCGTTTGTCCATCTACACAACATCTTCCACAGTGACTCACATTCCCATAACCATATGGGTAATCCGCAGGGTCTATATCGAAACAAGCTGCATCATGAGCACCAGTGTTTGCGCACATCATTCCCGCGTAGTATAAAAACTCTTTACTGATCCCTCTGTCATCTGTCATTCCTCCGGGTAAGCTAGAAGGAAAAAGCATTCCGTCTGGAAACGGATTATGAAGCATCTGGACTGATTTTTGGTTCAAATAATATAATGACTTCCAAGTATACCCACCGAAGCTAGCTCCCACCCTATCGAAAATTCCAGTACCACCCGCTATTAATTCTCCGGAACTAGCGGTTGTCCAACCTTGATTATAATCATTATTAGTGCGGTAATACCATTCATAGTGAACATCTTGATTCATCCAACTATTTACTCGCAGGTTTCCATCATTATATGGATCAACAACAGTATTTAATTTTCCGGTCCAATTACCGCTCCACTGCTTAGACCTCTCCCACCTTGCGCCACCCAGATGCGGTCCGAACAATTCTACTGTTCCATCTATCTCTGCGGTATAACTTCCAGCCCTACAGTCTTGATGCTCCATTTTTTTGAGCTTCGGCCAATCTCCCCTTATTTCTCCATTCAAAGATTGAAAAATATCTCGATGAGCCCAAGGACCGAAATACATACCGTGCCGTTGCCACGTCATCCTGTTCCCAACAGTCCAACCAGTTACAGGCATTGACGGAGCAACGATCTCCGGAGGGTTTGGATAATGATCACCTTCGCCCCTCGGTAATCCTAACCTTTTATAATTAGTGCCGTCGGTGCAAAAGAAATAATTAGTGTCAACAGCGCTGCCATCGCCATATGCACCGATAGTATAGGCCGTGCCACCCTGCTTGTCTACTTTCCACGGCTCTATCATAAATGCCATCACAGGCTCATAAATAAAAAACTGCGCCGTAGGATCGTCGTAATACGCTAACGGAGTGGGTGTATAATAAGTTGTGGTATTTACATCTACGCCATCTCCAGTTGAAGTTTGCGTTAAACTATGAGTCCAACCTGCTGAGTCAGTTCCACTAGTTAAAGGTCCCAAAGAAACTGTAGTAGTTAATTCATTGAAAGTTGTTACTTCATGAGTATCTCTATTCGTTTGTTGAATGCCCGCCTCTGTTTGAGTCGTGTACGGCGCGAGGGTAGTTCTACTAGTCCAATCCGCTATCACCGACACGAGTGGTGTCGTCGTAAAAATTGTTCCATCTGGACCAGTTGTATTTCTTGAGGTAGTAGTCGTGCGCGTGTTGGTTTGATAGTAAGTGATATTTGTATAATTCGTAGTAGTACTCGTCATTAAAGTCGTATCATACTCGGTTTGAATTGTTCTACTGCCATAAGTTAAATCTTCTGTTACTCCCAACTCTGTGGTTTGAATCCCCATTCTACACCTTTGGCGGACATAAACCATATCCAAAACACCTTTAACACTAGCGAAACCCGGATAAAGAGGATAACTATAATCGTAATTTTTTTCTTCGTGATATTCGCTAAATGTATTCCAAAATTTTCTTCCATTAGAATCAGTAAAAGAGATTATACCCATTCTCATGATATCAGTAGTACTGTTTATAATATTACCGAAACCATCCGTCAGGGCGGACAAGTAGGTATAACCCCCGCCTCTCATAAAAAGGTTGTAAGGCCCGTGAGTATATATCGACGAATTTACACTAGTCATGGGTGTATAGCCGATGCCAAGGCTAGTATTTAGCGCAAAGCGCTCTCCAAAATTCCAAAGCCCGCCATTGGCTTTTCCGCCGAATCCTTGTATAAACGGTTCTCCGGGTTGATTTGAGTAAAAAGCAAGAGAGTTGTCTCCAACCGTGCCATCGCTTTGGCTTGGATAACTTCCGCTTGGACCTGCCCCTCTTTCAATAGCTTGCGCTCCGATGGCTCCCGTTAAATCCGGACAACAAGCTACTGTTTCGACTACACAGCTATACCCCGGTATATACTCCCATTCACAACACTCGCCAGAGGGTTCGCAAGGAGCACAAGGTCCATCTCTATAGCCATCAGGCTTAAATCCCACATAGCTATAGCCTATTTTTGTGCAACTAGACATTACAATGGTATGAAGTCAAATGATCCTGCTCCCGGAGGTGCGTCATCAACTCGATACGAGCCGCCGCCAGTGCCAGCTCCTCCGCCACCACCGCCTCCGCCTCCGGGGCTAGTACCGTAGTAACCGGGGCCAGTACCCTGTCCACCGGGGGCAGTACCATCTGGTCCAGTTCCATCAGGACCAGTTCCATCAGGACCAGTGCCATAAGGGCCAGTTCCTAATGGTCCTGTTGGTTGAGCGATGGTAACATCATCACATCCGGGTTTAAATAAAATTTGTCCACTAACAGTTTCTCCATTTTCGCAAAATGCTACGCATTTGGGACTGTAGCCACTGGGCATACCACCACCGCTACCACTACCAGCCACCGACCATGCTCTACCGGCGCGATTTTCGTCCATCATGAAATCAGCAGTATCTAAACCATCTGAAATATCTCTACTAACTCTAGCAAGCTTTGATTCCCTACCTCCATTTAGACCAACGAATTTGTAAGGATTCTCTAAATCCACCGTCGCCGGGTCAGATAAACCTATGTATTTAGCTGCATCTTTAAGAGCTTCCGAAAGGCATTTAGAAGTTGTATTAACATTTTCTGAATCCGATATCTTCTTGGTTACCATTACCAATTCGCCAACTGAATAAGGTGGATTTAAAGTTTCTACAATACCAGTATTATCACCACCAACTCCACTCCTTTTATTACAACCAGTAAGCATTTCCCAATCGTCACCCAAGTCTGAGTTTCTAAGACCTATGGGTCTAGAAACTTTAACATAATAGGTTAAATAATCATTTACTGTAGTGGAACCACCCAATGCCGCGCTTAATGCTATTCGCCCATTAACCTGAGATTCGGAAACAGCTTCTCCTGTAAATTTGCAAAGCAAATAATCTGGAGCAATCTGAGCAATTTCCATTTGCTGAGATTCTTGATCTACAATATTTACTTCTTGAAGTGACATAATTAATAACCTATATTAGTTGGATTGGTGAAACTCGTATATCCAGATGGCGTTACTCCAGATATAATTTGATTTATTGGTGATTGCCCGGAGCCACTTATATATAAGTTGACAGACATTTTATCTCTATGACCCTTTAGTTGCTTTTCTTTTAGTTTTTCATGCCAAGGATTTTTTGTATAACTATAGAAATTTTTCACTAAGTCTTGATTCCTAAAGCTTCCTGAAAGGCCACTAGGATAATCTACCGAAAAGGTATAATCTTCATTTTGATTGTAATACATTATTCCAGATCGATCCCTATCGTGACTAAATCCGAGAGAATGACCAATTTCATGACAAGCTAAATACTTCAAGCTATAACAAGTTCCCGTATTAGCTGAATCTGCATCTAATCTATACCTTCTTTGATTGTTTAAAGATATATCGCCAACCTCATCACCAGAAATATTTAACTTACCCCCGGTAACTATAGTCCATCCTAAACTATTTGAATCGCCAGAAATGAAACCAATTCTAATATCTCCTATAGAAGAATCTTCTGAATTCGGCATAGCATAAGTAGCTTGACCGATCTTAACTGGAACAGAAGTGCTAGTTTCTAAACCATTATTGGAAAAATTTATAGTTAAACCTGTATATACATTTTCCAGCAAGCCTTTCCATTCAGAAAAAGCTGACACTATTTCACCAGTGACTTGATTACTACTCAGACTGGGCTCGCTTCCAGCAGAAGTATACGCTATATCTTGATATACACCCAAGGTTGTACCGTCTGGAAGTTGTCCTGTTGTGCCACTTTTAATAAAGCTATAAGACAAGTTTATAGCCCCTGTGCCACCACTATACAAAGTTCCAGAAATTAAACTTTTAAGCTCGGGGTAATGATTATAAAAATCAGTTTTTACGGAACAAGTACCGAAGTTAGATTGATAGTATTCAGTATCGGGAGAAATAGTTAATTCGTTGTCTTGAGTTATAGCAACTTTTTCTTTAGGCAAATGACACTTAAGTCTAACTAATAACTCTGGTTCGTCTGTAGTACATAAATCTTCGTACTCTTTAGCTCCATTAACTTTCACTCCATCTGGATGATTTTTTTCATTCAGCCCAGAACCCCAAGGACCGTCAACTAAGTTAAATCCAAATGCGTCTACACCGTTTTTTGTACCTGTCACCAACTGCCAAATTCCAGTTAATTCTCTATTATACGTAGAGGTTCCACTAGTAGATAAAGCCGTACATCCTAAATTAGTTTGATTTAGTTCTGTCTCATATAAGTTTTCATCAGCCCTTGAATTGTCATAATACCAATGTTTTCTTTCTGTAGATAATTGATATTGTAAACCCGCTGTAGAAGCTTGCAGAGGTAGCCTTGTATACTTGTAGTAGTTACAAGGATTTGGGAAAAACACTTCCGTACTCGGGTGAGAAAAAGATATATTTATACCCGTTGGGGTTACGTAGCTTCCACTATTGGTTATCTGTATCCCTGTTACAGTTTTTACCACTATTCCAGACATTCCCGATGCTGGCCCCGCAACTCCAGAGTGAAAATCTGCAACCATGTAATCGGCCATGAGAGCAGTCCCAGAAGCCTGAACATCTACGCTGTTATTAGAGGAGAATGTAACTACGGGTGTATCTAGGAAGAATCCATTTTGATACTTACCGCGCATTTGAACGCCTGTTACCACATATCCAGTTTTAACACTTCCAGATGAGTTTAAATTATTGGTCAGCTTAATACTTATTTCTTTATTACTAGCAAGCTCAACGCCATCACGAACTAGCGTATAATTTAGATTATAATTACCAGTTGATGTGTTGTGGTAATTCCAGTTAAGACCTGTTTGAGAAAAATTGTTGCCCCCAGTAATACTAAAGTCTGTGCCATTAAACCTAGCAGATTCCTCAGAAACAGATTTACCTGTAACTGTTTTATTTATACTTCCGAAGTTTGTGTGCAGGGTAAAATTTATTTCGTAGTCTGTAAGCAAAGATATACCCGTATTATTTTTAAGCTCTATATTAGCTGTAGTTCTCGGTCCAGATTGAAAACCAGTAAAACTAAACGCGCTGGGGTAATTTACTACTCCAGAAAAAATTTCAAACTTATCAGTTGTACCCTCTGCATTTAAGCTGCCACTGAAGCTGTAACCAGAAAGAAATTCACTTGGGAAAGTTATATTATAGGGATAGGGATCAGATTTAATTATGGGATACAAATCTAGCTCGCAACCAGTAGCATCAAAAAATAAAGAATCAACCTTCTCATTAGTTCTAGAGCCCTTAAGATTGACAGCGGCGTTATTAATATAGTAATCATATTTAGCTCCAGATATATTACCAGAGATCGAGAAACTCTCGTCTTCTACATAAGAGCTGAAATATTTACCCTCAGGATCATAAATCCTTCCAGATTGAAATAGAAATTTTATATCATTGGTCGCCCCAGATAAACCAAAAACTCCAGACCCGGTAATATTGTTTATAGACCCAGATACTGAAAAAGATACTTTTTCCCTTTCCGCTAAAGACCTAGTTTTTTTGCCGGTAATCTTCATGTCTTAAAAAGTCCTCATAAATGAATTAGCATTTAATCTTGTGGCTCCTATCCTTTGCATTTTTAAATGATCAGATACATCTGGATAAGTTTTACTAGAGAAAGTAAAGTTTATGTTTGTTCCATTTTCTCCCAAAGATAAAGACAAAGCAGTTAATCCTTGTGCTGGTGTGATGTATCTAGATATAGGTGAAAAATTAAAACCTGCAAACGTAAAACTCAAAGTTTCTTTTGGGGTAATGCTAGCGTGCGAGCTATTGGTTATTGTGTGATAATTAGCTGCGGTTACAACATTGTTTGTTCCCGGTATTAAAACTTTAGAGGTTATTTGGGCAGACTCTTGCCCCGGAGGTACTGGACCGCCCTCCAAACTCTGATCATCATTAGAATCTAAATCTGATGTGATATCATTAAAGTTAACCCTGTATTGCATACCCTTTCCAGCGTTAGTTAAAATTCCGAAATTCTGCTTAATGCCATTTACAATTCTTTTGAGCTTCGTATTAACCATTATATATCCTTGGTAAGGATATTCAGAAGGCAATGTCATATCAAAAACATTTTGTCCATTAACCCTAACTGTGAAGAATCTAGAAAATGGAGCAGTTAATCCAACTAAGTTAGGGTTAAACTTGTCTCCTTCTGGACATCTACAAAGATGATCAAATATGTCTCTATCGCATAGAAGCTCGCAATCTTCGTTATCTGTTTCTTCATCTTTAACTACAAATTCGTATTTATTAAATTTTGTTTGTGGCGCGGCTTGATAAAATCCTAAGGGATTTCCTAATGAATATTGAAGCTGAGACCAAGTCCAACCATCAGTTCCTTGGATGCCGCCATTGAGTATCTCTAAATGTTGAGCTACCTTTGCTGCCGTTGGAAAAAAGAATAAAGAAGGCCTTTTCTTTTCGTCTTCTATTTGCTCAAGCTTTGAATAGATATTAGGAAAAGCTCTTTCTATTAATGTATCTAAAAATAATTTTGCTCCACCCTCTAAAGGTTGGTGAGAAGGCATATGCTCTTTTAGTAATTCTTCTCCGTCATTATTAAAAAATACAGTATCTAAATCCTCAGACTTAAATCCATAAGCATTTTGTCTACTGTGTACGAATATCTTATCTAAAGTCGTTCCGGTGAGCGGGTCAAGAAATGGTAAACCATTTCCATGCTTTCCACCTATATTACTGTACGGGTGTTTTAATAAATCTATAAAAGGAAGATCGCTTTTGGAAGTTATGTCAAAAACTTCAGAATTAGGTTTTGAAGTTACCTTCTTGACCCAATGAGCGTATCCATTACAATTAAATTCATCTCTACCCGGCTTTTTGAGATAGTAATATTTACCAATAGAATCAGCAATTGACTTTTCCCACTCCACCCACTTGTCTTCCATCTCCTCACTGTAGACACCCAAGAATACAGAAGAGTTGACACCATACTTATCTTGACTTTTTTGTCTCTTAGTTAGAGACATGGTATATGCAAGAAGGTCTTCCTTCTCATCGTCAGTTAATTTAGCACGAATGCTCAATCCTAAAACCTGTCCCATTGAACCACTGTTGCCAGCAGCAAAATTATTTGTTTTCTGAGACATTAGGTAATAGTTGTACAAGGTTCGAGCGTTCTTATTATATTTAGCTAACACCGAAGATATTATTAGCTCTTCCGCCGTTCTCCCTCCGGTGACGTAATACCATGAAGCGCTATTTTCCGGATGGGGAATTATATTATTTAGAGTTACAGGAACCCAAGGCATCCTCATTGCAAACTCTCTTTCACTAGTTTTAGCCTTACTTGGCTTGATAAATGTAGATATATGGTCTTGATTATAGGTTCCGTCCAAAGTTCCACTTCTTTTAATATTCGTAACAGCTACACCTGTTTTATCATCGCCTAAATTAGATATGATATTATGTATCGTATTTATATCTGTTTGAGGTTTATGTAAATCTACGGCCTCAATCCTATTTTCTGTAAAATTCCATACATAACTAAATCCGTAAATTCCACACCAATCATTTAAAACGTCTCGCAAAGAGCCGCTAAATTTTTGCTTTAGATGAGGCTTACCGCGATCATGCAAGCCATCTACAGGTATTCCAATTAAACTTAACATAGCCAGAAGTTCATTGAATGTATAACTCACCTCTGGAACAGAACACTCATTCGCAACAAACTCTTCTTCCCCTATAATTATAGCCCCGCCATTAATCAAGTTTGCATTAGTCGCCATAGCCTTATCTACGAATGAAGATACTATTGCCGATCTACCAGACCGCCAATTATTGTATGGTTCATTTGGAAAAAGCCTAATTGGTCTTTCACTTTCTTTTGCTGAAGAACCTGCCGTGGTAGAGTATTTAATCGGGTCCCAAGCAGTCCCTTCTACTGGAAACCAAGGGTTTCTTGCAAGTCCAGTGGAGTTCCAAGGAAAATAACCGTTTCTTTCACACGGAGAGGAACAAGTAAACGGTACATTGTACTGCCTTATAATTTTACCAGCGCCACCTCTTACATTCCACGTACCCCTCCAACCAGTGTTACCCAAGTTGTATGGCGAAGCCTCTTTGTTTAAAAGGCAAACTTGAATCTTATCTAAAATAATAGACTGATCAGTAAAAGTTAAATCTAAAGTTCTTTCTCCCACATTTTGACTGTATTCAAAGCTTGTTAAATACATTGTTCTAAATAACAATACATTTGTCTCGTCTGCTATTTTTATAGTAAATGGAGTTGTAGCGGATAAGTCTCTTTCAGGTGAAATGTCATAATTTCCGTCTTCATTAACTAGATTTAAAGTAACTGTGGTAGGCTCTCCATTAACACCAACATTAACGTCTACATTATATATATAAGCATTTAGACACACTCCGGGCGGGAATGATCCTACTTGAACTTGTGGTATTTTTTTAAGTGCCATTATAAATATCCTATATCTGATCCATCAAACAAAATTTGATTACTACTATATTTTACGATTCCAGACTCATTTAATAAACTATTTTCTGAAGCAAGTACGTAATCCCTATGCCTCATCTGTCTTTGTCCGTTTAACCAAACCTGTTCAGCCACGAATCCGTCATTAGCATTCACAGATTGAGTTCCGCTCGTAAATATTCTTTGAGCATAACTAGCCCTAGGAACAAAAGCTAAAGAGCCACTAGGTCTAGGGTCAGAGTCTCCATTATTTAGTTGCGCTCTATATATATAAATTACTCCATCGCTTTGACCATAGTTGTATCCGCTTATTAGTTTTTGCCCATCCAAGTAAACATCTTTCCCAGAATACAAAGTAGTTCCCACGTCTACTTGATCAGCGGAAAGGCCGGACGTATATCCAGATATATAAGTTTCACCCGTAATTACATCATATACATTGCTGTAATCTATACCACTAGGAGACAAATCATTTTCAAAAACTATTTTATTATTACCGCTTACGTGATATTCTCCACTGACTAAAGTTTTACCGGAAATATATCCAGAGTCTTTGTAGAGACCATTGGCATAAAAGTTTAAAGCCTTCCCAGTGTGCTCGTTTTTAATCTGAAAATATCCGGCTCCAGCGTAGGAAGTTGCTTCTATGTTTAATGAATTTTGTTTGGATGTAAAATTATAAACTTCAAATACATCGGAAGAATCTGCGCGTTGGATTATTTTATTTCTTTTAAACTTGTTGAGTAGACTTGGGTCATGCAAAAAAGTAGTTGGTTTTTCTACATAGCTTGTAATTTCAACAGTTTCAGTTCCAGTAACAAAAGAAAATACTGCTCCAGTTTTGTCTCCAGTTAAACCTGATTGAGCGTAAATCTCTAAATCTGGGCCGCAACGAACACTGGTAGTTCCTGAGAGTATACTTCTGTACCCGGTTATTCCTTGTCCTGTAACCCCTGTGGTAGTTACCGTGGCTCCAGTTATTATGTTTCTAGTAGAAGTTACCGCTTCAAATCTTTTTGGTGAGAAGCCAGAAGAAACAAAACTTTCCGCTATATTGTCAGTCACCTTTTCACCTAAGAAATCACCCCAAACAAATAGATTATTAATATACCCCGTAAAGCCTGTATATCCTGCTGAAGGAGTATAAAAATCTCCAATATATAAATTATCTGAGTAGCTATAATCTTTACCGTCAGAATCTAAGATGTCACCCAGAACAAATGTTCCAGTAGTATTTTTATCATACAGAGGATCGTGGTGTATTATTTCTACTATATTACTTTCAGCGCTTCTTCTAAATGATAGTATGTTATTTTTCCCAAGCTCTACCTCAGACAAAGTAAATGTTTTCAACTGGTTTCCAGAATTTACATACTCAAAGTAAGGTTTATGCGCGCCATTTAGTCCTATATTAAATCCAGAAGTTGAACTAGAAGAATCCATGGAGGAAAACAGGGTTCTCCCTACTCCATAATCACCAGTAAAGTCTTCAGTTTGATAATCAAATACGAAAGACCAACCTCTATACGGAAACTCTTTACCGACCTGAAGAATGGATGCGTTATCAAAATAGCCGGAACCAGAGACTTTGTTTATCTGACTAGAATCACATAAAGAATATAGGGGGTAAGTATCAGCAGATACCTTTCCATTTGAATCTATAGATTCACCTGAAGGATTAGAGTATTTAGAGTTAAATGTATATGATCCAGAGTAGCTATTAAAATCATAATAACCTACAAATAAAGGTAAACCCTCTTTCTGTCTAGACCCAGAAGTATTACCAAAGAACCCAGCCGTTCCAGTTTGAAGGCCGTTTCCAGTAATTATCTTAACTAGTAAATCTCTATTCATCAAAATGGCCCTTTCGTAGTTACGGGTATATATTGAAGCGAGTCATCCATTGTATGATTATATGAATCTTGTGAATAGGTTTGTGAAACGCTATATGCCCTAGTGGTTTGATTGTAGTCTTGACTCTCTGAATCTAAAACTGTATCTATATGACCAATATTTACCCATATGGCACACAAGTCTTCAAGTATGGCGTTGGCTACGGGGGCAATTGCATTTGTTATTCTTAAATTTCTGTTCGATAACACATCAGCGACTGACTCACTTCTTGCGTCAGCAGTTGCAGGAGCCGAGACGTGTGGAGACTGACTGGTAAACGGGGTGTAGTTGTATCCCTGAGTTGCTACATTTAGCTGTATAGCAACTTTTTCTCTATTCTTTGCATTAAGATCATATATGATATAGTGACCATCTTCAGTACAAGAAGCATTGGGTCTAAGTTGTCTGATTGAAGGAGTTACATCTACTGTATAGTCTGCCGTTGCTCCGAATCCCATATCTGCCAAGCTTCCTGAACCCCCTTCCCCTATCGTGTCCTTATTGTTAAATGTTGCAGAAATAGTAATTTCATTTGCGTACTCATTCTTAGATATTGAAACTGATGATGGTTTTTTATTAATCGGAAAGTTACTTGCGGCCGTTGCCCCAAATACTCTAGAATAAGCGATCTCCGCCTCTCTCCGTAATGCTGATGTTAAATCGTCACTAAAAGTTAAACCCGCTTGAACAGAGTCAACTGAGGCTACATTGTTGGCTAGAAAATTTTCTTTATTAGTCCACTGTTGAGCGCTGTTACCCCTTCCTATTATTTGAGATGAGACGGAAAAAGTTATTACATCTAATATCTCATCAGAGTCCATTGATACAGTTGAGTCAAGATAAGCGTTAGATACATTATTCAGTCCATGCTCGTCGTTATCTACTATGAATAAAGCATCGTTATCATAAGTGGCTTTTATTGTTATTGTATTGCTAGCTTCATCCTCATCAACTGTCTTGGCTACAGGTGTTATAAGTAAATCTTTGACCTCTGATATTTTTATAGCTTCGTCATGCATGTCCAAAGAAAAAGCGTGGCTCCTTACTTGGTCCATAGTAAAGTCTTTTCCTCCGCGACAAGTTACCTCTATGTCTACAGTGTCTACCACATCTTCTAGAGTTTCATTACTCGTTATACTGCCATAAACAGAAGTTGGAACTTTGCTATCTGCGCCTTCTTGTATTATATAATTTTCAGTTAAGCTATAAGTTTGATCTGTGCGTCCTATATTTTCAGTAACAGAAATTAAAACAGGAAAAACCGCATTAGAATATAATGATGACCCTTGGATAAATTTTGGCGCTATTTGATTATTCCAACCAGAAATGCTGTTTACATAATTTCTAGCATTTGTTAAGCCGTCTCTAGTTCCAGTAGCGAAACCTCTAGCAGAAATTTCATGAGTAAGAGTAGCGGTGTCATCTTCTTGTCTGGAAAAAGAAAACTTTTCCTGCGGATCAAGAACCCCAAAAGTTCCTGTGAAATTTGAATATCTAGATAAATTTATTGTATAGTCAACTAGTTGAGTAAGCTTACCCTCGCTAAAGTTTATTGATTCTACTTTACATCTACTAAAAGTGAAGTCAGTACCATCTTCAGA
>MDSZ01112526.1_pt1 | contig 15018 bp, 10 predicted proteins | sample 811201 | NCBI WGS metagenome assembly MDSZ01 (sample SAMN05326647, study PRJNA326480) | marine metagenome | isolation source: seawater | place: Indian Ocean: North | collected 2010
AACACCAAGATGTCGCCGCTTGCCGCCTCACAGCCGACGTTCAAGGCACGGCCAAAGCTGAAGTCTTCAGGGGCGATGTGCACGATGTCGGCCCCTGCGGCTTCGCTGATGGCCACACTGGTGTCGGTAGAGCCCGAATCGACCAGAATCACCTGGTCGGGCTGGCGGGTCTGAGACGCAATACCGGCATAGAGCGCAGGCAGATGCTCCGCTTCGTTGAGCGCCCGAATAACGATTGAGACCGTCGCCATGGCCTTCGAGCATACCGATGAGGGGTCAGGAGATAACGTGCCGCTATGGGTTCAGTCTCCGTGGTTGTCCTCACGATGGGAGACCGACCCATCGAATTGTCGGCGGCTATTGCATCGGCCCGAGCGCAGCCTGGGAAGGTTGAAGTCGTGCTCGTGGTGAACGGCGGCTCCCCCGACCTGTCTCAGGCAGACATCGTCGTCGAGCCTGGGCGAAACGTTGGAATCCCTGAGGGACGAAACCTCGGTGCAGCCGCCTGCTCGGGAGACTTCATCTGTTTCCTTGACGACGACGGCGAGCTCCGCGGGGACATCTTTGACCACGCACGCCAAGCGTTCCACGACGATCTCCGCCTCGCCGCGATTGGGCTCCGAGTTGTCGACCAACACGGTGCCACAGCACGACGACATCTGCCGGGTCTGCGCAAGGATCCGGACCGCTCCGGGCCAGCAACTGCCTTCCCGGGAGGCGGCTGCCTCATTCGGCGATCGGCATTCGATGACGTGGGCGGCCTGTGCGGCCCGTTTCGCTACGGTCTCGAAGAAACCGATCTCGCCTGGCGGATGATCAACGCAGGGTGGGACGTGCAGTACCGATCAGACCTGCAGATGTCCCACCCTCGAACGATCCCGACACGACACCCAGAGTTCTTCTTTCGTACCGCCCGAAATCGGGTATGGCTTGCTCACCGGTTGCTCCCGCTCCCAATCGGGCTGATTTATGTCTCTAGCTGGACTGCGATCACCCTTCTACGGAATGTGCGATACCCATTAGCGATTACGAGTCACCTGCGCGGAACTCTTGCTGGGTTGCGATGCCGGCCGGGCCCAAGAGAGCCATTGCGCTGGCGTGCGATGTTTGAGCTAACACGAAGGGGTCGCCCGCCAGTCGTTTAACTAGGCAATCTCGTTCTGCGCCTAATGTGACCCAATGGCAGTAAAGGCACCTACAGCGAAAAGGTTCCTTGTATTCGCCCAGTGGTACCTCACCCCGGTCGGCGGCGTGTACACCGCGATAGTCGTCGCTGGCATCGTTCTTGCTTTGGCCGACAGACTCCCGGCCGCTGTCCTTCTCTTGGCAACCGGGCTGCTTGTCGTGCTCCCTTGGAAACTCAGCTTTCATGAAAGCAGCCGGGCAAATCTCGTTTCCAAACAGCACTCACTGACGAAGTATGCAGCACACATCAACGATCAAATCACCGCTCTCGAAAGCCAACTCGTAGAAACCGAGAACCAGACCACGAAACAGATCTCCGAACTTCGACACCTCCTAGCAAGTGTCCAATCGGAAGTCAGCGCACGTGCCCATGAAGCACGTATGGATGCATTGGGGGCCCTTGACACCGCCCGAGCCGAGTGGGGAATGTTGCTTGATGCTGAACGTGAGCAGTTCGCTTCTCAGCTGCGCAAGCACCAAGCTGAGACGTGACAGGCGCCTCGATCCCAGCGATGTCGTGACAGACATCGCTTTCGGTTGGGCAAGGCCGGGTCCCAACACGTGAGTTCCCGAACGGCGAATTCCCGTCAACGAGTATTCGTTGAAGTCAGTCGCTTACTCGACCCGGCCCTTCTTCACACAGGTATCGCTCGCTACGGACGAGAGTTACTTCGACACCTCCCATTGGTGAGTGACGATGACGTGTGGGCTGTGGTGCAGCAGCCTCAATCTGGATGGACAGAACGTAGTGAGGCAGCGACCTCCGATCTCCTTGAGTTGGTTCAAGGCCAGCTAATCGGAGTCGAAGCCCACGGTTCCTTCGCCAAAGCACTCAGCACGTTCGAGCCACTCGCCACTCACGATGTTTTCCACAGCATCCACCTGCCCCTGCCACCTGCCACGTCAACCGGCTCTGCAGGTCGGGTCCTCACGGTGCACGACGTCCTGCATCTTCGTAGACCGGATCTTTACAACTCGATTGGGGTGCCCCCAATCCAACGATCGATCGACTCCCTCGCTCAAGATGACATCGCTCTGTGCGACTCAGGCCAGACCCGGGCCGACCTCATGATGGTCACCGAACACCCCGGCAACCAGATGATCACTGTGCCCTTAGGGTGCAGCGTTGCAACGACGATCGCTCCAGCCAGAGCCCGGCACGACGTCACCTGCCTTGTCCAACTTGCGCCTCGAAAAAACGCGCAGGCTGTGCTGGCAGCCCTCACCCAAGTACTCGCCGACAGACAGCGAGAGGAAGGACCAACCGCTGTTGGGCATGTCTTCACCCAAAATGCTGGGGTCGAAATCGCTCACAAGACGGCGCGCTCGGCAGGTATCGACCCGTCGCTCATCAACGTGGTAGCCAATGCCGACGACGAAACGATAGGGGCGGCGCTCGCCCGGAGCAGGGCATTCCTCTGGGGATCGGAGTACGAGGGGTTCGGCCTTCCGGTGCTGGAAGCAATGGCCCACGGCGCTGTTCCGGTCCTTGCACCGAACAGCTCACATATTGCGGTAGCTGGCGACAGCGGGGCATATGCGCCCGCGCCGGATTCCATCTCTCTGGCGAAGGTTCTTCACCGATTGCTGAGCGACTCTGCTTATGCGGAGGCGCTCAGCAATCGTGCCGTGCGCCGCGCACGATCGCTCTCCTGGCGCAACACAGCGGACCAGACCGTGCGTGCTTACGCACAGGCCCGACGGCTGGCAGCGAGGCGGGCAAACATCAAAACAGGGTGCCAGCAACCGGTCGACACAGTGCGCGACTGGTGACCGTAGAAGCTTGATTGCCCTTTCCCGGCGACGAACCTGCTGCAATCAGATTCGCGTCGAGATGAAGACGACTGCTCTGCCCGGCGCGCAGCCGAGGGTCACAGCTGCGATTCAATCACTGTCGGCTTCAACCGGGACTTCCACACCGTCGCGGCCCTGAGCACCGCCGGGCACCAGCCCTGCAGAGTCCAACTGACCCCACGAACAGGTCAAGGTTCGCGAGTACCAGCCTGATGCAAACGAGATCGAAAGCTGGAGACGTCCTGTCACCTCAGGACTTCGGCGAAGCAACCGCCTCTGCAAGGTCCATCCGCCGAAAGAGATGCAGATTCCCACCCACCGTTGCATTCACGATCTCTCGGCCGTCTGCCGCAAACATGTCTCGAGCAAGCGCGTAGTTGGCCAACACACGATCAAGCTTCGGATCCTTCCACGTCTTGCCCTTTCCGAAGTAGTCCTTATGGAAGTGGTTGACGTCGTCGCTGTTTGAGGTCAGAACATCGCCCTTTCGGTCTACGTCGTCAGGAATCGTGTAGCTGAAGTCCATCCCGATCAATACGACCCGGGAGAATCCCATCCAATAGGCCAACTGAAGGTTGATGATCGTTACCGATTGGCCGCAGTAGACCCGCTGACAAGGATCTGTCGAAAAGCGCGGATGGCACTCCGTACCGGTGCCTCGCCCGTAGAAGCCCGCATTCATGCGAAAGAAGCCGATCTCGGGACTCAACTCCTCAGCTTCAAAGTCGCGCTTGTAGAGCGTTGGGAAAAGCTTTGTATCGGTCCTGTACGCCTTGATCTCATTAGTGTTCTCTCGAAAGACCGACGTGTCCTCGACCACGTAGTAGGTAATCGGGTTCGGAAGTCGCTCATCGGCATAGAAGATGCCATTCACCGCGAAGGTCGGCACACCGGACAGTTGGTCGAGATCGGTGTCGTTAAGCGACGGACCGTTACCGACAATCACAACGGTCTCGCCTCTGTGCTTATCTCGTAGCGACTCAAGCAAGACAATCGAAGTGGGGTCAAGCGCCCCCTCTTCATCGACAAGTTGCCGAGCGAACCCAGCAAGCCCAGTGAGCGCTGTGGGGGTCGCCGACCTGATGGTGTCGGTGGGCGTTGAGGTGCTGACCGAATGCACCTTGGTGAAGGCCTCACTGGCGTTTTCGACGAGCCGAGCGTCGCGGGGCGGCTCATCAACCTCAAGCACAGCGATTCCTTGGCGCTCCGCCTCGAGTGCGATCTCGTGGCTGACAGGACTCATAGGCCGGCGAATCAAGATCGAGCGCGGACGGATTCGACCCAGGCGAAGGTGATTGTAGGAAACGAGTTCGAGGTCACCTGCGGACAGTGCGAGACGGACGCCCTCATCACCCTTTGTCGACTCAAGGTCAATGACGACGACATTGAGCCCGGCATCCTGAAAGCGCTCGATCTCGGGCAACAGCGCCACAACATCTGCGGCCGTCTCAAGCACCACAGCAACGTCGGGGGCGGCGAGCACAACGTCACATGCGACCATGTCACTGGAATCTGGGCCCGCATTCCGAGGAGCCGCTGCGACAGCTTTCGCAAGGCGGTCAGCGATCGAGTTGGCGGTGGCGCCGAGCGCAGCATCGGTGGCGGCGTCAACATCGTGGCGAGCCGAACCCAAACCAAGACCTCGCTCAAGTCCTGCGCGAACTCGGGCTGCAAGGTCGAGGTCCCGGACCCACCCGGCCGGCAGCGCCTCAATCGCCTCCATCAGTCCCTCGTCGAGTTCTGAAGCATCGGCGATGGAGCCCGCTTGAATACCAGCAGATAGCGCGATTCGGCGGAGCCGAGCGGCCGCAAGGTCAAGACCACCAAGCGGCGCCGCTGCGGAGATATCGACCGAGATACTCCCTTCAACGCGTGCAGGGCGCCGAGCGTCAGCAAGTAGGCGATCACCCACGGCAAGATGAGCCCGTTGGTCTCGACGACTCATCGAGCCCGCACGCTGGCGATACAAGCCCGCCACCCCTGGGGCGTTGAGAATTGAATAGCCATGCCGCAACAAGCGGTGCCAGAGATCCCAGTCCTCGGCGCCGAGCACGAGCCTCTCATCAAAACCACCAAGATCGATCAACAACTTCCGCCGGAGCAGGGGTGCGTGTGCATTGAACGGGCACTCCCCGCCTGCCGTGCCGACGTGCACCTCATGCTCCTGCCGGTTGCGATCGAAGGCCTTTACATCTTCCAACGTCGTTTCGGCTGGCACGAGGGGTGTGGCACACCACGAGCCAGCGATGCTGACATCGCCTGATCCATCGATAGCAGTGGACACGCGACGCTCGAGTGAACTCGGGGTAAGGAGATCGTCGGCATCCAAGAAGGTCACCCATTCTTCATCGGCTGCCAACATGCCCGTGTTCCGAGCAGCGGACAGGCCGGTGTTGCGGCCATGGCGCAGCACGGTGAAGCGATCGTCGCGACGTGAAAAACGAAGGGCAATCTCGGCCGTGGCGTCCGTCGAAGCATCATCAACGACGTAGCAGTGCCAGTCTCTATGGGTCTGAAGGCGCACTGACTCGAGGCAGTCCGCAAGGTGCTCTCCAGCCTGGTACGCCGGCACGACGACAGCGACCGATGCAGACGCTCCCGAAGAGCCACCACTTTTTGGGGAGGCTTCTGCAGGAAGCGATGCGAACATCAGCTGAGCTCGGCGCGCCGCCTCGGCCAACGTCTGGCTTGCGGCGGAGGCGGCGACCGGCGTCACAGCAGGCCCCGATGGAGCAGCGGGAACGGGTGGGGTTCGTCGAGCCTTGATCCAACGCGCTCCCCGGCGAGCAGTTGCGGAAATGCCGTCTCGGCGAACCAGGCGAGCGGTGCCGGCGGCGAGCGAGCGCAATCGGCGCGCTTTGGACAGGAACGACTTCACATGACCTCCGAGTCAAAAATGGTACCGGCGTGGCTCATCTGAGGAGCTGTGCGATGGCGCTGAGGTGGCGCTCGGTCCAGTCGGCATCGTCCGGATCTACAGCGCCAGGCTCGACCTGACGAAGCGAGTCAGCCAAGCTGGCCAGCGTGCAGGTTTCCACTGGCGCAGGCAGTGCTGTGTCGGTTACCGAGACGATGGGAGTCCCGGAGACGATCGCATCCATCGGAATACCGGGACCGGTGACGACGACAGCTCGCGCCGACGGGACCAGAGATGCAATCGCCGATGCGGGCAGCGCAAGGCCCCTTGGTGCCCGGCAGTGCGGTCCAGCGACGAGCTCAACGGGCTCAGGGAGAGCTGCTCGGATCAGAGAATAACCAGGTCCCTGCCTGTCATCGGCCGGGCGCAACACGATCACGGTGTCGCTCCGGCTGCGGCTGATGTCACCGTCGCGGGGGGACTCAACTGCACAGAGTCGGCTTGCGCGGGTCACCCAACCGCCCGACTCGACCCTCAGCGCAGTGTCGGCGAGTTGCTCGGCTTCCCAGTTGCCGCGAGCGATTACGAGTTCAGCGCGAACAGCGGGCCGAACGAACCAGGGTTCACAGCACAGCACAACGTGTTCTTTCGCATTGACCCCCCGGTCAACGCCATCGGATGAAATCTGCAACCGTGCGGGACCGGCGGGATCACCCGCAAAGCGGATGCCCTCGGTAAGGGCGAGGCGGCGGGCAGCGGCGCCGAGATGCTCACCCAGCAGCGCCACACTGAGGCCAGCCTCAACCAGTTCGCGACCCACCACAACAAGATCGCGGCACGCATCAATCGAGCCAGCGTGCAATACGACATCCCAGGGCCGATAGGCCGGCGGCAGGCGAGTTGGGCGAGCCCTAAGGCCGATGCCGAAGTCATCACTTCGCTCGACCGCCGCATCGACTCGTCCCAGGTCTATATGACCCTCGTGAACGGGCAGGGCGACGTCGACGGCTGAGAGCGCTCTCACTCGGTCACGGACTCGATCAGCGATCTCGGCTCGAGCAACTTGGTCAATTCCCTCCACACGCATGCTGTGACGTGCGATCGCGCGCCGAATGATGTCGTCGCTATCGATCCCTGCGACCATGCCCGGCGTCATCATGGCTTCGATCCCAGCGACCTGTTCATCGTCTTCGCTCAGCACTGCGAAGGTGAGGAACGTCAATAATCGCTCGCCGAGTGCCGATGGCTCTGGAACACCTTCGAGAGCTTCGCGGAGTGGGGTGTCGGCGAGCTCGGCTACTGCGCCCTCAACCATTGGCAGTGTCATGTACCCATGCACAGCAGCAGCGTTGCGAGCGTGGCCAAGGGGGTCGGCGCTGACCATTGAGGTTCGCTTCTGACGATAGGCCACCCCGACGTCCCCGGTGCCGATCAACCGCCAGCCGTTGCGGAACAGTCGCGTCCAGAACTCAAAGTCCTCAGCCGTGCGAAAGGAACTGTCGAAGCCACCGAGAGATCGGACGACGTCGAGACGCAGGAGTGGGCTCGTCGAGATGATTTGATTTCGTCCGCGACCTGACTGGTAGTCAATGACCCCGCTCTTTTCTCCACCTGGCGCAACAAAGGACAAGCCCGCCGACTCGGGGACCGCAACCCAGTCGCACCAACTGCCGACGATGGACGGGTCATCAGCAGCGGCGACCGCCTGGACTCGGCACGCCAACGAATCCTGGAAAAGAAAGTCGTCGGCGTCGAGGAAGGTGACAAACTCACCGCAAGCATGGGCGAGCCCGGTATTTCGGGTGGGAGCAAGCCCCATGTTGCGTTCATGTCGAACGACAGTGATGCGGTCATCGTTCTCGGCGTAGGCGTTCGCAACGGCTCGGCTCCCATCGAGGGAGGAATCGTCAACGATGATCAATTCCCAGTCCTCGTAGCCCTGTTCGATTACCGAACGAATGCAGGTTGAGAGGTACGGTTCGTCGTTAAAGGCTGGCACGACGACTGACACCAACGGGCGAGTCCACCGTCTCGATCGCAATCGCGGCTTTGGCAGAAAACCGCCGGAAACCGGGATCGGCACCCACGGGTGGTTGTCACGGGTTCGTCGAGCGCTAGTTACTGCCCTCCTGCCGCCTTGGATACGCCGCTGGACCGGGGCGAGACGGGGTCCGACCGAATACCGGAATGACTGGGGCAAGAGTCGCCAAAGCACGCGACCCGGGCCAAAGATGCTGCGGGCGATCAATCGCTGCAGGCGCGCCTTCATCAGACCGTGAGAGCGTCGAAGTCAACTCGAGGAAAGACCTCAAGTGCCCCACCCTTTGTCGCGTTGACAATTCGGCGGCCGTCGTCATCGAATACCTGCCGCGCCCGAACGTAGGCCCGTTCCATTCGATCGACCCGGGGCAGGTGCCAGCGCTTCCCGGCACCGAAGTAATCGGAGTGAAAATGGTTTACATCATCGCGAGTGGACGTAATGGTGTTGCCGTCAAGCGGTTCGTCCTCGGGTACCTCATAGGAGTGATCCACACCAACGAGCACGACCTCGGATGCACCTAGGTAATACGCAAGCTGAATGCACAGATAGGTCACGGTTCCGCCAACGTGCATCATACGGCCTGCATCGCGTGAGAACCGTGGCCACTCGGGGCGCTCTCGATAGTCGACGCTGACATTGGTCCACAGCGTGTCGGGAGCGTCAGGTAAGGCGTAGCGCAGGTAGTTGCCAAACCATTTCGTCGAGCCAGTGATCGCAGCAATGTCGGCAGCGCGGTCCTCGGCCACGAGATAGTCCTCAACCACATAGTGCGTGGGGTCGTAGCCCATCTGCCCACGGTTCAAGAAGATACTGTTGGTGCCGATCGTCGTCTCGCCCCGCAACAGGCTCAGATCGGTGTTGCGGATGCTGGGGCCGTTGCCGATCACCCAGACACGCTCCCCTACAAGAGAGTTGTGAAAAGAGCGGATACGTCGCTCGTTGGCCGTCAGCGCGAACCCGCGACGCGCAGCGGTGTAGCGAGTTCGGCCCCAGATCTTGGCGAGGGGAGAAATCGGATGATCGGCAAGGTCAATGTCCGGGTCGACAATGCGGTCAACTACCCGGTCGATTAGGGAGGTCGTGGTTCCCACGGGATCAGATTTCCTTCTGCTGACGAGCGAGGGTGCGACGAAGCAAGCTCATCTGTTCGACCGCGAGTTCAAGCAAACCAAGAACATCTTCACGCTCATAGTCCCGCTCTGCCGCCATGTCCGATCGAGGTGCCTCGAAGTAACCATCACGACGATCAGACTCCGGAATTCTATCAAAAATTGCCCGGTTGGCATCGGCGTAGCGGTCGAGCAGCGCCTGTGCGTCGGCGGCGTTCAGGCCTGGAGCTTCAGCGCCATCAAGCTGCCGCAACAAGAAATCAAGCGACGGACGGATCGGATCACCGCCGCGGCGACGGTTGAGCTCGCGAATCACAGCGACCGCGGCTGGGTGGGCGCTGCCCTCAACGGGATCAGCAGAAAATGGTTCCAAGCCAGCAATGGCAGCGAAACAGGCAAGATTCGAGGTCAGCTCAGGCCGATCAGCATGGAGTCGAACGTGCACATGTTCGTCGCCAATCGCTCCGGCCCATGCGTCGGCCGACCTGGAGAAGTCGTAGCGGATCTCATCGGCGAGGTGGCTGGCGAGGTCAAAGGGCGCGGAGCTACCATTTAGAACCCGGCGACGGTGCACGATCGACGCCACCTCGTCTTGGCGGCGCACGAACTGCACAACATCCACGGTCGAGAACCCAGCGCTGTCAAGCAACTTGAGAACTCGGTCGATTGCGGCAGCGTCGAGGTATCCGAGCGCAACGCTACTGACGACAAGGTCGCCATCGCGGTCTGTCGCAGATCGAAAGTTCTCGGCGAATTCGTCTGCCCAAGACGCCCACTTGTCTGCGGGTAAGGCGGTGCCTCCGTCGACGTTCGGTGATCCGTATCGAGCCAAGATCCGGTGATCTTCCTCTGCGATGAAGCTTGGGTAGATCATGTTCTGGCGGAAGATTGCCGAACGCTCTTTGCGCAACACACTCTGGATTGAATCGTCCCCGGCACCGGCGACGCCGATGTGCAGAACCGCACGGCGACCAGATCGACGCGCAATCGGTTCACGGGAAGGGGCAGGAGCCAGGACAGTCGCTCCATTTTCAGGCTCCGGAGACCGAGATTCAATGTAAGCCGCAACGACCTCGGCGCTCTCACCGATCATCTGCAGTTCGCCCTGCTCAAGCCAGACAGCGCGGTCACACCCACTCGCAATTTCGCTGAGGTTATGACTCACGAGCACAACAGAGCCGGCGTTCTCGCGAATCTCTTCGATGCGGTGCTGGCTTCGGCGACGGAAATCCTCATCACCAACCGCAAGGGCTTCGTCAATGAGCAGGATCTCGGGGGTCGCCGCCGTGGCGATTGCAAAGTTCAGGCGAGCCTTCATCCCCGACGAGTACGTCCGCATAGGGAGATCGATCGATTCGCGCAAGCCGGCAAAGTCAATAATTTCATCGGTGCGTTGCTCGGTCTCGGCGGGAGTCATCCCGAGAGCAAGACAACCGATCAAAATGTTTCGACGTCCTGACAGGGATGCCCGAAGCGCCGCCGACACGCCTAGGAGCGCTGGGCGGCTTCCAACTCGAATATCTCCGGATGTGATGGGGAGGAGCCCAGTCATCGCTGACAGCAGCGTCGACTTGCCCGAACCGTTCGAGCCGATGATGCCGACTGTCTCGCCCTGGTGGACCGAGAAGGACACCCCCCGCACTGCATGGATCCGCTGTGCCCGTCGGCGGATCCGTCCTTCCGATACGAGCTTCTTGAGCCCAAGCGTCTCGTCCTCAAAGACCTTGTAGTGAACGTGAACATCGTCGACTTCGACCGTCGCAGGAGTACCAGTCATGCGCCAAACCAATGTTCGGCCCGCCGGAACAGCAGGAGGCCAGCGATCGGGAGTCCGACCGACCAGACGATCAAGGCAACCACGACTGGCGGGTCGACCGGGGTGCCCATCAGGCTCCAGCGGGCGACCGTGATGACGTCATAGATCGGGTTCAGAGCAAAGAGACGGCGCACGGTCTGATCGGACACGAACTGCTCGATGCTGAAGATGACACCCGACATGTAAAAGAGCATTCGAAACAGGTGGGGCAACAACTGAGTCAGGTCGCGAATCACCGACCCGAACCGAGCCGCCAAGAACGACCCGCCGAGATTGATCAGGTATTGGGCGAGCAACACGAACGGGAAAGCAAGCCATCGCACGTCGGGCAAGACGCCAAGTGCGAACAAGGTGATGAAGACGACACCAAGCGCCGGAAGAAAGGCGAAGGTCTGAGCGTGCACAACCGAGATGGGCAACAGGATCCGCGGAAAATGGATCGACCGGATGAGCCCCTCGTTCGATGGGAGCACTCCGGCCGCATCCTGGACACACCGCTGGGTCAACTGGAACACGACCACCCCGATCACCAGGAACGCAAGGTAGGGGTCGACACCGCGGCGGGCATCAAGCAACACGCCAAAAATTGCGAAGTACACCCCGACCATCAGGGCTGGGTTCACGACGTGCCAGAACTGGCCCAAGGCAGTGTCCATGTTTTGAGCACGGATGTCCTGGCGAGGCACCACGACAGCGAAAGCCCGCCGCTCCCAGGCCTCACGGAGATAATTGCCGAGCGACTGCTGATCGCTCAGTCGGTGGAGTCCCGAAGACTCGGACATAGCCGCTGAGTCTACTTGTCGCATCGAGGGTCCCCGTGACGCTCTCGGCCGCAGCAGTCCGAATTGGACCCCGTACACTCCGGGTCTCGTGCTGTTTAACTCCTTTGCTTTCGCGTTGTTCGGAGCCACCGTGGTTCTCAGCACCTGGGCCCTGCCGGGACGGCGGGCCAAGAACGTGCTCTTGCTGGCGGCGTCGATCGCGTTTTACGCATACGGCGATTGGAAACTCCTGTCGCTGATTCTGCTGTGCGCGGCCGACGGCTACTTGGTTGGCCGGATGCTCCCGTCTCGTCAGGATCGGGCCCGGCCGCTTCTGTTCGTCGGCATCGTCATTCCGCTGGTGATCCTCGGCACCTTCAAGTACTTCAACTTTTTCGTCGATGAGGTCGGTCGAATCACCGAAGCAGCGGGCCTTGGAGCTCCCGATCTTGCGCTGTCGCTGGTGCTACCGGTAGGTATCAGCTTCTACACCTTTCAGACGATTGGTTACGTGATCGATGTGCATCGCGGCTCGCTCGAGCCGGAGCGAGACGTCCTCGACTTCTTCTTATTCGTGACGTTTTTCCCGCAACTGGTCGCAGGACCGATCGAACGGGGCACCAACCTCCTCCCCCAAATCAAGACGGCACGTCGTATCCGAGGTCCCGACCTACTGCACGGCAGTTACCTGATCGCCCAGGGGTACGCGAAGAAGGTGCTCGTCGCTGACAACATCAAGCCGATCGTTGACAGCATCTTCGCGCTCGAGGACCCCTCAGGCACCCTTATCGCCATCGCCACCATTGGTTTCGCCGTGCAAATCTACGGCGATTTCAGCGGCTACACCGACATCGCCCGGGGTGTCGCTCGCATCCTCGGCTTCGAACTGCTGCTCAATTTCCGACGGCCCTACTGGTCACGAAATCCCGCGGAGTTCTGGAACCGCTGGCACATCACCCTGAGCAACTGGTTCCGCGATTACGTCTACATCCCGCTCGGCGGGAACCGTGTCGGCCCGAGCCGGACGCTTGTCAACTTGATGACGACGATGACCCTCTCGGGCCTATGGCACGGGGCATCGCTCAACTTTGTCCTGTGGGGTTTCTTTCATGGGGCCGCGCTTGCCGTTCATCGGCTGTGGTCGGCCCGCCGCCCAAACCCGGCACCTGCCGTTCTCGGCTGGGCCGGAACGATGGCGGTCGTGCTCGTCGGTTGGCTGATGTTTCGCGTGACCGACGGCGACGAACTGCTTCACGACCTTTCGGCGTTGTTCACCGATTTCCGCTTCGGCGGCCTCGCAATCGTTACCTTCGGCACGATGCTCCCCTACCTTGCGATGATGGTGGCGATCGACGTAGCTGAGTCCACCATCGTTTCCAGAGACGGGAACCGCACCAGCGACTCCTGGCTCGTCGCACCCGTTATGTCCGCCCTGATAACGCTCACGATCCTGTACGGATCAGAGTCCGGCGGAGAGTTCATCTATTTCGCCTTCTAATGCCTGTGCCCGCCAATCCCGTTTCCGACTCCCACACCCGACGCCCACTGGCGGTGCTCGTCATTGCGCTGCTTACGGTTGTGCCCCTGAGTTGGGTCCTCGGAACTTTCGACAAGGACGCTGATGCCAGAAGCGCGGAACAACTCCTAGAACCGCCCTCGGAGGGCGGCGTGTGGATCCTTGGGAACTCCATCTTCAAGACCGGTGTCGACCCCAAGTCCCTTGAGACACAGCTTGATGGCCCCCCAGTCGACTTTGAGTATCACGGCGGCCACTACACCAGTCTCTGGTACCTAATTGCCACCTATGCCCTGCCAATGGTGGACGAATCGCCTGACGTCGTTGTGTGGGGATTCCGGCCTGCGTACGCCGCCCTTCCAGCGTTCCGCCAAAACAAGATCAACGACACTGAACTGTTCCTACCGGACAACGAGGACCCGACGTACACAAGACTCGCTGAGGGCGTCGAAGAACCCGACCTAAACCTGCTCGATGATCTTGCCAATGACATCGCCAGCTATGCATCGACGACCGGCATCTGGCGCACCCGTGACGAGGCAGCCTCATGGCTATCAAATCAAGGTCTCAATCTCGGTGTCGCTCTGGCCGACTCGGCTGGAGCAACTGCCGGCTCCATGGTGCGGCGTGAGGTGATCGAGGGAAATTCTTCGGTGCTCGACCTTCTGAATCGGGTGACTACCGGCGGAGCCATCGAACTTGCCGAGGAGCGAGTAGTCGACGGCGTAGGCGACTTCGTAGTGGGCGAGACCAAAGGTTACGCGGACTCATTCATTCCAGTCATCGCCAACCGCATCAATGATCTCGGGCTTCGTCAACTCGTGATCATCTGGCCTCCACGCGTGAAAGCCGAAGGCACCCCCACTCCGCACGACGACATTTTCGTTTCAGATGCAGTGGCCGACCTTGAGGAAACGGGATTCGAAGTTCTCAACCTCTACGACGACTCTCGCTTCATCGGGCTGGACTTCTATGCCGAGGGCGATCACTTTAATGTGGAGGGCCGCAATGCCGTGACTGCACTCCTAGCAGAGGAGTTGGCCGCACGAGGCCTTATCGACTCGTAACACACGGGTTGCAGTGAACCGGCCAGGTGCCATCGGTTCGCCTTGGCGGTCTCCTTCCGAGCTCCGTTGAAGCCCTGAAAGAGTTCGTCACAACAGCCAACTAGAGGCAAGATCTCCGAGAACGGTCAGCCCCGAAACGTCATGCCCCTGTAACCGGGCGAGAAGCCAGCCGCCTCGAGTCGAGCCGCCACTGGCGTCTCACGAACAGAGTCACCGTCGACCTTGGCGATCTCGAGCTTGGTGAGTCGCCCGTTCTTCACCAGACCCTGCACCGCCTCGATCCACGCATCGGTCTCGGCCGCCCCCGGGAAAGTCACCAGCGACCGGCCACCTCGCTCGACAAGCACGATCGGGTCACCGTCGATGAGCACAACGTGAGCGCCAGCGCTGCGGGCTGGACGGCCGCTGGACTCCGGCCACGCCACTGCTGCGCCGTATGGCTGGGCCGGGTCGGTGGCGGCAAGCACGATCGGCGCCTCGGCCTGCTCGACCTCGCGCACGGCCCGCAGCCGATCGACGGCACCGGGTAGAGCGAACTGGGCGGCTCCGAGCCCGGCGACGAAGTAGCCGCGCCGTACCTCGCCCCGCTCCTCAAGCGCCTTGAGTACGGGGTACACGCCGGCGAAGCCGCCCGAGACGCCTTCGGCGAGAGCGGTCTCCCGGGTGAGGACGCCGTAGCGGTCCAGCAACTGGTGCGCCTGGGCAAGCGATCGTTCAGTCGGCGACGGAACGGGGCGGCGCAGTGGTTCGACGAGCGACCAACGCCCGACGGCACTCGGCGGGCCCTGGACGGTGAGACCACCAACGCCGGGCCGGGCCCGTCGCCCCCGGGCGCGGCCCGGCTTGGGTGCCGAGGCCGACTTCGAGCCGCT
>MDSZ01128524.1_pt1 | contig 15017 bp, 6 predicted proteins | sample 811201 | NCBI WGS metagenome assembly MDSZ01 (sample SAMN05326647, study PRJNA326480) | marine metagenome | isolation source: seawater | place: Indian Ocean: North | collected 2010
AACTTATTGGTCAGGAGATTTCCAGAATGGATTCGCGCAAGGAATTTTTGAAGGAACTACTTCCCTTGGCCAAGATTCCAATTTACGTTTAGAAACTAATTCTACATTTGGAGTAATGACTGATTTTGAAACAAATATTGAACAATTTTCTAACTGGATAGTTAATGGTGATGATATCTGGAAACCTGTAAATTTGTCATTAGTGCAGTATGGCCCGAATACTACAATTTCAGGAGATTATGTTGCAGGATCTAATGGGAATGTAGCTCCAGGTTCAGTGTCGATATTACGTTCTAATTATTGGAGTATTCCAAATGTAGTTAACAATCTAAATGTAAGTTTTTCACATTGGGATTCAATTGATAATGATGATAAATTTATTTTTGAATTTAGTTTAGATGGAGGCAATAGTTGGATTGAATTAGCGAATTATTCAGGAGAAAGATTGTATTGGCAAAACGAAACATTTAGACTCGATTCGTATCTAAATTCATCATCAACAAGTATTGTATTTGGATTTAAATTAGTCACAGACTCGAATAGTAGTTGGGATGTTGGAGTATTTGTTGATGAGTTCAATCTTAGTAATGATGGAGAATCAGAAGGAGCCTGGTTTTTTGGCAATAAATCAGGAGAATATTCGGCTAATGCTGATGGAAGTTTGGTGATACCCGTTGATTTATCAGGATTTCAAAATCCTATAGAACTCAAATATTGGTCCAATTGGGATATTGAGGGGACAACTAATGACAATATGGGAGTATGGTTAACTGTAGATAATGGAACAACATGGACATTAATTTCTTATGGAAATGGAGTTCCTGGATATGGATTAATCTATAATGGTGTGACATATAATCAAATAACTACCAAATGGATTGAAATAAATCATCCAATTCCATCTTGGGTTGTTTCACATAATAATGCTAGTAATGCTAAGTTAAAATTCCAAGTAATTACTGACGGAATTAAAAATTATGGAGGAAGTTCCGTTGATGGGTGGGAAGGCATAATGATCGATGACTTGTCAATAACTTCTCAAGCAGCAACTCCTAGCTCGACATCATGGTTATTATCCAATTTCACCAATACGTCAGGCCAAGTATTGCTTAACTCAAGTGGATCTCCTAATGATTGGCAATATATCACCTGGGAAGGCCATAATGGTCCATGGTCTACATCAGACTCTTTTGAATCAACACAACAATTACCGAAAGGATGGAGAATAAATCATGAGAGTGGAGCAACATCTTGGGAATTAGGAGAGATAGATAATTCAAATGGAGATGGCCCACATAACTCAAACTGGCCGAGTGGTTCAAAAGGCGTTGGAATAAATTTAGAAGGTAGATATTCAAATAATATTTTCACCCATTTGGAATCACCTTCATACAAAATTCCAATAGGAAGTACTGCAAGGTTGACTTTCAAGCATTGGATTTGTACAGAGCCTGCATGGGATGGAGGTACAATCTACACCTCTATTGATGATGGTTATACATGGCAATATTTCGGAGGAAATATTTCAGGGTTTTATGAACGATTAAGTCAAGTAAATCCGTATTCACCATTTCATGGAAAAGGTATCTTCGATGGTAGTACTGTAAGTAATGGTTGCGGAAACAACAATACTGGACATGTTTTCAACACAAAGAGCGGGGATATCTCTTATCTTGCAGGAAACAATGTACGGTTTCGTTTCTCATTTTTTTCAGATACATTTGTAGTTGATGATGGATGGTATATTGATGATGCAGGAATCGAAATTGACAAGTTTATCCAAAATGGAACATGGACAAGTCCATTAATTACAGCAGATGAATCAGGATGGGGGAGGATTGAAGCAGTTTATGATAAGCATCAGAGTACTGATTTATCTGCAGATATTTTGGATAATAATGGAAATATAATTCCTGGCTATGAAAATGTTACATTACCCGTTGATCTTTCAATAGGAACTTGGGAGTATCAAAAAATTGGAGTCAGAGTTTATCTTTGGTCAAATAACGAAGATTTCACCCCAGTAATTGAAAAAATTAGACATGGGGGGTGGGCTGATTTGATGCCAAATTTGGCTTCGAAAGCAGAAACAATTCCTCAAATTTCTATTGAAGAAAATGGGACGTTGCGTAATACAGGTTCTAATGTTGCTGAAATTTCAATTATTGCAGATTTATGGCGGCCAACAAAGCACTTGCAATATTTTTGTGACGGTAACGGTAGTTTGACACTGCCAAATAAGATAAATTATTGGAATAATCAACCTTGGGACACAGTTATCAATTGTAATTTACATGATTTGAATTTCAGTTCTCCGTTAACAGAAATTGAAATCATTATACAATTAAATCCGGGACAGTGGATTAAGAATTTTCAAATTGATCCAGTTGGATTAAGGTCTCCCACCAATGTTTCCTTGGATATAGGCGATAATGGTAATGTTGATTGGCACGAACATGGGAATTTATTCCATCATACGTCTGTTGGAAATTTATCAATAGATGGCGTATCATTGTCTCCCAATCTTTTGCTGAGAGGATTTGTTGCTAGTGCTAGTAACTCGGTAAGTTTTGAAGTAGTTATGCCCCAAACATATGATGTTAACAATTTTATTAGTTGGTCTCAAACTATTGAATATTCAGGAGATTTTCAAGAACACTATACTCTAACTAACCATTCATTAACTGTAGATGGGATTGTTCATAATTTGGTAAAAATTGCATTTGAATATACTACAAATTCGTATAACACATTTAAGTTAATAGAAGTGGATCTACTTTCTCATGGTAACTTGAGATTTAGTTTGGATAAATCATATGTTCAATCAATGATGAAAGAGAATCCAGAAGGAGGCAGTGTAATTCCTGTTTCTATTTCTTCTCAGCGCGGTTCTGTATTATTTGATGGGATTATTGAACATGATTTAGCAATTATAGATAAATGGATTTCCTTGCCACAACAGACATTTGTACCAGGGACATCACATCAGGCGATATCACAGCACAGTACCTTATCATTTACTTCAGATATTGAATTCATTGAATTATGGATCACGTCAACATTTGATGAATCAGGAGAAATATTAGCTCATATCGAAATTGATAATTTAGATCAAGGAGGACGATTTATCCAGCACTATGGTGCGGGCACAATATCAATCGATTCTTCAAAGAGTAGTTGGGATGGAGAGAATGTCACTTGGGTTGTAAATCCCCATTGGTATTTGGATGATTATTCAAGATTATATTGGAAGGTTAAGGCAACAAATACCGATGGTTTATCACTCGGTCCTGATGTAGAATCAACAGGTTCAGGGACATATTCTGCTTCAACAAATGATGCGGAAGTTATTGGCTTTAAGGTACTAGATGATACGAGAGACTTGAGTGATTTTTCAGATCCATTATGGCCATTTAAAGTCAAAGGCTCAACCAATTTGGACATTAGTGGGCAAGTACGTTACTCAGGTTTAGAAGGTATTTATCCTAGTCCAAGTGATATTGATGTTGTCATATCATTGGTCAATTCTAATGTTACGCTAGCATCCTTGGATGTGAATATTGATGATCAAGGTTTATTTTCAGGAACAATTACAACACCAAATAGTAATCAATATTCAGGAGAAGAGATGACAGTTAGAGTAGATATAATACGAATTGGCCCAAGTATAGTCGAGACAACTATCGACGTAACTTCTGAAAATCATAAAGTTGACTTTATTCTAGACATCAATGATGGCAATGTTTTGGATTTATGGGTTGTTGCCCCAGGAGGAGATCAGCCTGCGGATGGCCATGTGTGGCACCCTGGACAAGATCTCCCACTTCGCCTATCTATAAGTGATGATAATGGATTACCAGCAATAATGGATATGCATTATTTGACAGGTGATAATGATTGGAATTCAATAACTTTCCAAGTCCCTATTGGTCAGAAGAATGCAACAATTGATTTACCTTTAATTTCCTATACAAATATGCAATTCAATAATCAAGTAAACGGTCTTGCAAAAGTGTATATTACTGGTAAAGATTTAGCGGGAAATAATTTTTCAGGAGGAGGTAATTCTAGTGAACCATTAGCAACAATATATCTTCAAGAAAGATTGGAGACTTATGTTAATCCCAATACATTACAATTGAATCGAGAAGGAGATTATTTGTTGCCAGGTAATACTCATAGGTTTACATTCGAAATTTCAGATGGTAATGGCATTGAGTCAATTGATAAAATCCAATTCGGTTTGACAGAAAACGATTGCGATCTGACTTGGAAACCATGGAATTCTGAAATATCTCATGACTCTTCTTGTTTTATTAGGTCACCTCGAATAGATTTGACACAGGTTGGAAATGAACAAACATGGTGGGTCAATATTGATTTTGAATTACGTTGGGACCTATATGAAAATCAGTATGATATTAATCTACAAATACCATGGTTACATATTTTTGATGAATCTACAAGAACAGGTGCTGGTTTTAATTCAATGATTCCGTTTAGTTGGAAATATCATACAGGAGTTGAATTACAAATTGATTCGATTACTGATATAAATTTCCCAACCGGTAAAATGATCGATGATGTAATTTATATTCATGCACAAGATATTGTAGATATAGAAATGCAATTATATCATTCAGAGTTAATGATCCCAGCAAATAATTTCCCATTTTCAGCTGGTATAGATTTAGAGTTGATTGGTGTTAATGATGAACAGCAATATTTTGAAAGAATAAATAATGATGGTTCAGTAAAATTGAGAATAGTGTATGATGAAATTAGATTTGGGAGTCAGGCTAGGTTACAAGCAGAAATAGCAAATTTAGATGGACATTCCAAAGAAGGGGATGTCGTTCAAATTGTGATAGATGATTCAGATCCAGTAATTAGTGTCGATATGTCTTCATTGATTGATTTAGAATCTGATAGTATGGATCAAGTTAGAATTGATGTTACTGTACATGATTTACATGGATTAACTAATGACTCAATTACAATGAATTATGTTTACACGCGTAAAGGGAGAATAGTTGAAGGAACAGATGGACAAAAAGAGATTGAAATAGAGTTCAACGGAGACAATTACAACCTTTATTCATCTCAAGTTGATATTTCATTAGCGCCAGGAGATCTTGAAAAAGATGATGGAATATTGATTTGGTTTACTGGCGCTGATGCTTCTGGAAGAGGGCTAACAGGCCTCGGCTCTTCATCTTCTAACCCATTGGTTTTGTCCATTAAATGGATGGAATATGAGCCTGTATTACAACAAATAGTTAGTAATCCATATCGTCCAAAAGTTGGAGATATTATTGAAATTAATTTAGCTATTGTGAATATCGGCGAGTATTCAGGTAATAGCACTGTAATTATTCGTGATAGTGAAGGTGTAGTACATGGCAATGAAAGTATCACATTATCTCCAGATGAAATGAAATCACTTAATTTTGAAGTTGAAGCATGGACATCCGGAAATCTTGGATTGGAAATAATAATTGATGATAATTATGCAGTACCTGTGCCAATTGCAGAAATAGAACTTAGTGATACTAAATCTAGTATTCTTGATGATAAAATGCTGGGAGTTGCTTTACTAAGCGTATTTTTCTCAGCATTCATACTTGCAGTTGTAAGAAATAGACAACAAAAAAACTTTGATTTTCATGAGGAAGAATGATGTCATATGGGCATGACCGGTGTTCAAGGCCGGAGTACCCGAGTGGTCAAAGGGGGCGCACTCAAGATGCGCTGCGAAATGCTTCGTAGGTTCAAATCCTACCTCCGGCATTTTATTCAAGTAAAGCACTCACTAATGGTTCGAAAGTGTCACCATTAGGATATGGAGAAATTACATCAGCAACCTCAGCCAATTCATCGAAACAGCCGCCTACTGCAATACTGTGCCCTACATATTCAAACATAGAAATATCATTAGGCGCATCACCTATAGCTAAAACTTCTGAGGGTTTGATATCTAATTTATCTAATGCTACTGCCAAACCTTCTTTCTTGGAAAGTTGAGGCTCCATTAGATGAATTGCAAAACCAGTTCTTACTACAGAAAGATCTGAAAACTCGCTATTTTCAATTGATTTCTTGATTGCGTCTAGATCTTCATCAGGATATAGGCACCATTCAGATTCTCTCCATGCATTGGTAGTTATCCCATTTGGGTCAATATTCAATAAAGCGCCAAGCATGTTTGCAGCTTGTTTTGCGCGAAATCCATCAGCTCGAACGATAGGCTCATCCCAATCAGGATGCCACACTACTCCTCCATTTTCACAGACCATTGGACCAGACAATCCGATAAATCGCCATAATCCATATGTTATTGCGCGGACGTTACCAGTTGCTAAAATAATTGGAAAACCCGCAGATTCTAATTTCCGTAATCCTTCTATTGCAGAGGTATTGATTTTCTTATCAGAATTTGTTAATGTACCATCAATATCTACAGTAATAACCTTTGGTTTCCATCCTATAGGTAACCACTGCATATGCTTACCGAATTAACAGTTCTTCAATACTATTGCGATGCGAGGATTCTTGAAGAAAGAATACTCGCGAAGAGTTATGTCGGAGGCGGATGAGGTTGAAGAATTCATCTCCCTCGAGGGACAAGAAGAAGAAATTCCAAAAAAGAAAGCACGTAAAAGCAAGAGTGCAAAAATAATCAAACAAAAAGTAAAACCTAAGAAAAAGGAAAAAATAAGTACAGAAAAAATAGATCAAATAGTTCTTGGAGATTATGGAGGTAAACACACCGTTTCGTGGCCTATTTTTGATATGGATTGCCCAGATTGTGCATCTAAAGCAATGGCTGCATTGAATAGATTAGAACAGGTAGTTTCTTCCAAAGTTAGTACAACTGAAGGAAATGTGGTTCTTGAAATTGATTTTGAAAAGGGCCCTCTCTCAGAGGCTTCTTCAATATTAAAATCACTTGGGCATTCAGCAGATGTAATTCACAAAAAATTAGTTGGTGTTAGTGCCGAAAATTTAGCGGCGAGGCATTCAGTAACAGTAAAGAATCTTCCAAAAATATTCCGTAGACAACCTGGAATAATTGGAGTTGAAATAGACAAAGAAAATAATATCTTATTGCAGATTGTTCCTAGTTCAGATCAAGAACTTAATGATGCAATCGATAGTTCTCTTAAGTCAGTTATTGGGGGCCCATTTGAATTAAAACAGTCCAAATCAAAGCGATTAACAGCAGGAAATTGGCGAATGATAGGTTCTGGAATATCATTTATTATGTTAATTATTATTATTTTACTTGAGGTTGCCATTGAGGAACCTAGTCCAATAGTCATTGGATTATTTGGGTTAATAGGAGTAATCTCCGGAGGAACCCGAATGTTAAGACAAGCATTTGCATCAGTAATTAATCGTCAATTAGCTTTCCAAGTATTGACTGGACTTGCAGTTATAGGAGCAACATATTTACAAGCATGGGAAGAAGCATTGATGGTGATAATACTCGTATCTTGGACTGAGCATATGAAAGATGAAGCATTGATTAATGCTAGAGCTGCAATGCAAGGAGGACTTGATCGATTACCAAGAAATGCAAGGCGCAAAAAAATCATTAGTTTGAAAAGCACATTCACATTAGTTTCTTCAACAAAACCCATATCTATGGCTCCAGTTGATAAAGAAGCATCATTTGAAGAGATACCAATTGAATTGGTAATGAAAGGTGATCATTTAGAGATTCGTTCGGGAGAATTGATCCCAGCAGATGGAACGATTATTTCGGGAACAGGATCTGTAAATAAGGCTCCATTAACTGGTGAATCAGTGCCTGTAGATGTTGGAGAAGGAGATCATCTCCAGGCAGGTTTGACTTTGGCTAGAGGGCCGGTAACAATTAAGGTAGATGCAGTGGGAGACGATACAATATTGGCAGGATTAATTGATTTAGTTCATTCATATAGAGAAAGACCCACAAGGTTACAAGGAATGATAGAAAATTTTACTTCAGTATGGGTGCCATTAGTACTATTTGGTGCAATTTTTGTTTGGTTGTTAGATACAACACAAGATTGGAAGATAATTTTACTTCTTTGGGTTGTTGCTTGCCCATGTGCATTATTATTGGCTGCTCCAGTTCCGCATGCTGCAGCCCTCTCCTTGGCTTCTAAATCTGGAGTAATTGCTAGAGGAGGAGATATTCTAGAATCACTAGCTAAAGTAAACTTGGCTTTACTTGATAAAACTGGGACATTAACATCTGGGCGGCCCCGAATTGGTGAAATTGTGTTAGCACGTGGTCGCAGACGAGATGCGGCACTTTCTCTTGCTGCCGGGATAGAAAAATCATCGAACCATCCTTACGCTCAAACAATAATTAAAGCAGTATCAATTGAAAATTTATCAGCGACAAAAGTTACCGGAATAAAAGATGGTGAAGACGGAGTTTATGGCAACGTTGACAAATCTAAAGTTGCAATGGTTAGAGCAACCGAGAAAAATGTTACAGGTAAAAAACTAGTAGATGCTTTGAATAGAGCTAATTCAGAGGGACATGGTGCAAGTTTATTGTTAAAAGATGACAAACCAGTGGCATTGTTTACTTTTATCCATGATGATATTAGAGATGGTGCTGAAGAACTTATTATTGCTTTACATGAAAACCAAATTGAAGTTGAAATGTTAAGTGGTGACAATCAAGATGCGGTTTATTCACTTGCAAAGAGCATTGGCTTGAAAGAATCATCTGCTTATGGAGAAATGAGTCCAGAAGATAAAGTAAATTGGGTTGAAAGAAGATCAGATACCCATGTAACTATGATGGTCGGTGATGGATTCAATGATGCAGCAGCAATGGCAGCAGCAGATATTGGAGTTGCAATTGGTGCGGGTGAATCGGTTAATCTCGAATCAGCAGACATATTGATACCTAGTGACAATCCATTATTACTTGCAGATATCGTTACTTTATCTAGACGTACTAGTTCTATATTGACTTGGAACATTATTTATTCTGTATTTATTACATTAATCTTGGTCTATGCCGTTATCGCTGGGATAAATAAGAATTTAGCAATAGGAGTATTAGTTCATGAGTTAAGTGTAATTGGTGTAATAATCAATGGGGCACGTTTGTCCGGCGCAGGGGGCACATTTTCATTAATAATTGAAATAATGAAATCAATTCATATAGGTACGATTGAATCTGTAAAATTATTGTTTTCAAAAAATTGATGAAATCTTGCGCTATATTCAAGCCCGATGGCATGTAAGGATGTACAAGGTGGACTACTATGACTAGAATCCATGCCGACCCGGTCAGCACTGCTTTGATGCATCCTACTAGGAGAGCACTATACGTTGCTCTTCTTGGTGCAGATGAATATACAACGGTACAATTACAGAATTTAGTGGAAGTAGATCGCTATAATTTGTACCACCATCTTCGCAAATTAGAGAAACTAGGTCTTGTCATGAACCATAGAGATCAAGGACGTACCAGATGGTGGTGCGTAATGGATAGAGTGCCCTTGCCAAATGATGGCGCTGCATCATCATCTAACAATTCAATAGGGTCCATTGATTTATCAAACCCTAGAGTACAAGCGGCTGCAAGAAATATGCTGAGAGAATTAGCAATACTTACTGGTGATGAGTTAAATTTAGACTCATCGACATTAGAAAGTATAGAAATAACAGGTCGTAGAAAGTAAATATGTGCAATTCAAACAAGATAATGGGATGTGTTTAGATAATGTCAGATGAAGAAATGCCTGGAATAGAGTCTAGAATTGCTCCTCCTGATTTATCATGTCCACGATGTGATAATTTGTTACCAAGTGGCTTAGGAGTATTAGTTTGTAGAATGTGTAATGCTGAAGTAAAAGTTGAGCATGAAATGACAAGGAAAAGGTGGAAAGAAGAAAAGATAAGTTGCCCAAGCTGTTCTAAAGTGTTAGTTTGCGGTGTAGGTAAGAGGCCTGTGAATCTCCAATGTTCCGCATGCCATTCTCATTTTGTCTTGAAACCACATCGTCCGAAAATTGAAGTTTCTTGTCCATCTTGTGAAAGAAAGTTAAGAATGAATAAAAAACCAGGGAAAAGGGAGATCGAATGCCCTGCGTGCAATGTAGAATTTAGGATTAATTTTTGAGGTTATATTATGAAAACAACCTTTCGCATGATGGGATTGGCAGATTATATTACAATTTGTAATGGTCTGTTAGGTGTGATGGCTATTGTACTGATATTGTTATCAGTTGTTGATATGAGCGAGCCATATTACCAAGGAGGATTGTTAACGGATTATATCTGGTGGGCAATGCTTTGCATTCTTTTATCTGCGTTTGGAGATATTATTGATGGGCCAATTGCTAGGAGGTGGTCAAAAAGACAACTTCTAGGCGGCTCTTTGGATATTATGTCTGATTGTATTTCATTTTGTGTCGCCCCTTCGTTAATGATTTTTGCAATGTTTGGGAGAATGGGAGAAGCCACCCCTCTTTGGACAATAATGCTGGGTATTTCCTGTTGTTGGGTTATAGCGTGTGGTATGCTAAGATTGTCACGATTCCAATATGAAGAAGGAGGTTCAGTTTCCTATTTTCATGGTTTATCAACGCCAGCTAGTGCTATGTTATTATTATCAGCGGCTGGAATTATTTGGCTTCAACCATCTTCCGGTATCGGCCCAGATATTTCCACATGGGAATGCAATCTTTGTTGGGGGACGGGGAAAGAAAAACCATATTTTGATTTTATATTACTGCCTTTGATGATATTTGCTGGAGCAATGATGATTTCAGATAGAAAGATGTCTAAATTGAAAAGTAGAATGTTACTCAGAATCTCGACAATTCAATTTGGGTCAATATTGTTTGCAATAATTCATGCATTATCATTTACAAGTTCTAGAGATGCAGCAGAGGACTTGTCTGGAACAGGGTTTACAATGGCAATGTTTGGTATTTCATTTATACTAACAATGGTTTATGTCTTAGGCGGACCTCTTTTTGTAGATTTAGAGAGAGCGATTGAAGAAACAGAGTAATGGCAGGTGCGAACTGTCGTATAAATCGTATCGCGACACCACTCAACAAGCGCGCTCCTTATCTATCAAAAGAAAACCATCGGTTACTGGATGGGGATCCTATGAGTGTTAGCGAAAGCAGGATAGTAGCAGATGAAAGGTTGCAAAAATCGGGATTAGATAGTCAACCGAATCTTTCAAGTTTACGCGCACAGTTCACGTCAACATCTTCCCCATCATTAGATCAGACGTTAATGCAAAGTTCCAGATTTAGAGATGAAGAAAGGTTACGTGCAGGTTTGCGAAGGGATCAAAGAATGCGTAAACAAGCGTTAGCAGAACGTATTTCATTGATGCAGGATAATATGGCTAACGATATGGCTAGACAACATGACTTGACATTAAATGCTCTTGAAGAAGAACTACGTACACAAATGGAAGAAGAACTTGCACACCTAGAATCTGAAACTTTGACCAGAGAAGAAGTTAGGTTGAAAGAAATGCATGAAATGCGTCTCCAACGTGAAGTAGAAGCACTCAAAGAATCGCTTGAGTTAGAGCAAGATCGTAAGTTAGAGGATCACCGTAAAGCAGTAATTGCCCAATTAGAAAATCAATTGTCAGAAGAACATCGCCGCCGCCTTGCGTTTCAGAGAGAAAGAATGGGGATTGAATTTAACCAATCTTTACAATCTAGAATTAGAGATTTAGAATCAACAATACAAAAGGAAATGGAAGATAGATTTGCTGAATTAGAATCAAAAGAAATTTCCAGGCTAGAAGAAACCCAGTCACAAAAATTAGCAGAAAGAGAAGAATCTTTACGAAGAGGAATACGTACGAGATTAGAGCAACAATTGAAATTGAGACTTAAACAAAGAGAAGCAAGTATGCGCGCTGAATATGAAAGACGAAGTCTCAGACTTGAAGAGGACATTGCAGCATCAATCCAAGAAGATCTAGAAGTTAGATTACGGAATGAATCTCAAGAATTAGAAGAGCGAATGCGTCAAGATGTCGAATTAGCAGTTGCACGTAGACGAGAAGAGTTGCGTGTTGAAATTGAGAAACAACTTGAAGAGCGCAATAGTGATAAATTGTCAGAACGTAAAGGCCATCTAAGAGAAAAATACGATTTAACATTTGCAAAAGCTGTAGATGACATTTCAAAATCATTAGAAAAAGAAATTGAAGGAGAATTAGAAGCTAGGATGGATCAAGAATTTGCATCTTATCGAAATGCTAGAGAGGCAGAGATACAAAATAGATTAGCTCGTTTCCGTTATGAAAGAGAAAATGAATTGAGAGAGCAATTAGGTCAGCGCTATGATGCAAAGAAAGCAGATTGGTCTGAGAGATTAGAATTAGAATTTAGTTCAAGAGAAACTGCAGCAAGAAAGGCAATCATGTCAGAAATTGATGCAAGATTAAGAAATGAAAGAATAACTCACGAAACCGATCTTGATTTGTTGAAGGAAGAGACAATCTTAGAACTTGAAGTTGAAATGGAAGATAGATTGTCAGAATTCCGTTCTCGCAAGGAAGATGAAGTAGCAACTCAACTCGAGAGACAACTGGATAAGCGCGAAGAAATAATGCGTAACAAAGCATTGATTGAAGTACGCAAGAGAGAAGCTAATATCCGTGCTGAAATTGAAGCACAATTAGGCGTAAAGCGGGCCGAAATCAGAGATCGTTTGTCTAGTCTAACTCAACAAATGGATGAATTCAAAACCATGGCTGAAACAAAAATGAGGGAATCAATTGAAGGCAAGGTTCAATCAGAAATTGAATCAGAAGAAAATAGATTGAGAGAACAAGAAGATGAGTTTGTACAGTTGCAATCACAAGATGCTAGAATTGAGAAAAAGCAATCCTGGCTTCAAGCAATTTCTGGTAAAGGGACTTCCACACAACAACCGCAAATGGGAATTGATCCTACAGCACTTGGCGCACGTACAACATTAGCAGGATCAATGGCTGGGAGACAACCAAGAGGGGCTCTAGCTCAGGCAGCAGCACAGCATACACCTTCGATGGGCCTTGCTGGGATGCGAGCCCCACAATCTGCAGCTAAATCACTGAGTGGAAATCTTCCCGTTCCTAAGCCAATTAAAGCACCTATTGGCAGCAATGTGCAAATAAAGGCACCAATTGTCCTGCCGCAACCAGTTCATAAGAAGGTAACTGGTGAGCCTGTTGATGAAAAATTACCTGCTGAAGAGCAATTAGAAACTGAAATTACAGATTTGGAGCCAGTTATCGAAATTGAAGAAGTAATTGCAGATGAATCTGTAACTCCAACTGAGTCAGTTGAAACTATTGATGAGGCTTTCGAAGAAGTGATGGAAGAAGCAGTTGCTGATGAAGAAATTGAAGAATCAAATGCTTTACTTAATCCTATAAAGACACTAAAAGTTGCAAGTATTAGTGAAACATCTACAATTAAGCCCGTTGAAACTAAAGTATTAACTCCGGCAAAACGAAGAGGTGCTCCGCCATCTTCTGCACCAGGGGAAAGGCCAGGGGGTTCTAAAGCAACACTAAGGCCAGTTTCTACCTTGACTCCAGTTAAAGGATCACCTTTGGAAATTGAAGAAGATAACGGTCCTGAAGATGATTAGATTTGGGAACGGTTTTCCGACTCTTTGATAGTACAGTAGATTCTCCGAAGTGTTATGAGGAAGGCAGCAGCATTCCTTCTGGCTTTACTAGTGGTGCCATTTTCGCCACTCGTTAGTGCGGAAAGTAATTTGTTAGATGTAGGCATAATCGATGATATAGATGGTAAAGTAGTGCATATTTCATTTTCGTCAGAATCAACTGTTGTTACTTTAACACAAGATGGTAATTTTTCTGAACATTTCTGGGGTAGTGGTGAATTAATTACTCAGTGGTCAATTGATTTGAATATCACGGCAACTTCAGCAGCACCTGATTTCACAGGTCTACAATATGCTATTTCACATTCTGGAGGTGTATATTTGATGAATATGGAATTAAGGACTGTAGTCCGAAATTATACCACTAGTAATTATGTGGACCAAGTTGAATGGGATAGTGAAGGTAACCTGTGGTTTGCACATTATGGCGGGGAGCGTCGTGCTAAAGAATACAATGACGTAGATCATACTTCAGTAAAAACTGAATCTCATAATACTGCATTAACTTCAATGGTAATTCTATCACAAGATAGAATTGTTACTGGAGGGCGAGATAATTTGGTAAAAGTCCATGAATCAGATGGAACCCTATCTCGCACAATTTCTGATTTCTCATCATACCCTACTCTACTTGAAAGAGATTTAGAAGGTAACTTATTGGTTGGTTGTGCAAATGGTAAATTATATCGTTATGATACTTCAAATTGGTCAAGTGAAGAAGTTACAATTTCTATTCCCCAATCAATTAATTCGATAACATTTGATCATGATGGAAATTTATTAGTTGGAACAATTAATGGTAAATTGCATATTATTGATGACAATAATTTCACAGAAGTAATTGCTTATGATTCACCGGGAAGGGTATTGATGGCCTCCTATGGGCTTGGTGGAGAACTTTACATTGTGTCAGCGTTTACTTCAAATACAAAAATTAGGCTTTTTGATTTAGATAGTGATTCAGATGGAATTACTGATACTTTAGACGATTTCCCAAATGATTCTACACAGGATAAGGATACAGATGGCGATGGTTATGGCGATTCTTCAACAGGTCTTAATCCAGATATGTTTCCTTTAGATGAAACACAGTGGGAAGATTCTGATGGCGATGGTTATGGTGATAATCCGGATGGCAATCAGTCAGATGCATTTCCAAATAATCCAGACCAATGGATAGACTCCGATGGAGATGGATATGGCGACAATTCAAACGAAGAGCAAGGAGATAGATATCCAGACGATCCCACACAATGGGTTGATAGTGATTATGATGGTTTTGGAGATGAAGCAGATGGGACAAATGGAGATGATTGCCCGTTGACAAATGGGTTTTCAATTCA
>MDSZ01219879.1_pt1 | contig 15017 bp, 12 predicted proteins | sample 811201 | NCBI WGS metagenome assembly MDSZ01 (sample SAMN05326647, study PRJNA326480) | marine metagenome | isolation source: seawater | place: Indian Ocean: North | collected 2010
CAAGAATTTATTAAAGGTAAACCATCATCTTTGTATTTGCAAGATGATCATTATTCTTTTTTAGGCTCCTTAGTAAATAAAAATAAATATATCAATCTAAAAAAATTAAATTTTCTATTTAACTCTTTTTTTGAAAGAAAAATAAAATTTTCTCCTAATAAAGCATTAATTAAAGATTTGGAAAAAGTATTAAGTCTATCTATTTGGGATAAAAAAATAAGATCAGTAAGGGTACATGGGGATTTTGCTCCATGGAATATAAAGATTGAATATAAAACTAAAAATTTAAAGGTTTTTGACTGGGAAAATTCCATCAATTCTTTCTTGCCTTTTTATGATTTATTATTTTACAAACTAACTGTTCAGAAATTATTAAAAAAAAGAATTAAAATAGAAATACAAAAGTATTTGCATATATTAAATTTAAATGGATATAAATTAAAAGATGAGTATATAAATGATCTTATTTTTATTTCAAAGATATTTTTTATTATGAAGTCAGATTTTAATTTATATAGTTTTGAGAAATCGGAATTATTAATCTAAAGATAAAATTTCTGTCTTTGATATTTTTATTTATAGTAATTATTAAATTTAAGAGATATTATCTTTAATAGTAAAATTATTTTTTATCTCGAAATTAAGGTCTAATTTTTTTTAAATAATAATTAAGTTATAATAGATTATTATTTTTAGTTATTATATGAGGATAATGATTACTGGGGATAGGGGTTATATAGGATCTGTTTTGGCTCCAATTTTGTTAGAAAAAAATTATGATGTCATAGGGATAGATTCAGGATATTTCAATGAGAATATCCTATGCGAACATATTGTTGATTATGAAAATTTTACATGCGATATTAGAGATATTGAAAGTCAAATTTTTAAAAATATTGATGCAGTAATACATCTTGCTGGTTTATCAAATGACCCATTGGGGGAATTAACTCCCAAAATTACATATGAAATAAATTATAAAGCTACAATAAATTTAGCAAAAATAGCTAAAAATTCTGGTGTTAAAAGATTCATATATGCCTCATCTCAGAGTATGTATGGTATTTCTAATTCCACCGAGGAACTTGATGAATACAATAGTGAAAAAAACCCCTTAACCGCTTACGCTTCAGCAAAATGGATGGCAGAGCAAGATTTAAAAAAATTAAATGATGACAATTTTACAGTTGTTTCATTCAGGCCATCCACCGTTTTTGGTGTAAGTCCAAGACTAAGAACCGACATAGTATTTAATAATCTTTTGGCTTGTTCCTATACCACTGGAAATATAGAGATAAAGAGTGATGGAACTCCATGGAGGCCAATTATTCACGTAAAAGATGTTTGTGATGCATTTATTGCTGGACTCGAGGCTCCAAAAGAACTTGTAAGTGGCAAATCTTATAATGTAGGAATAAAAAAAGGTGGAAATTATACAGTTAGACAAATTGCTGAAGCTGCATCTAATGCATATCCAGGTTCTAACTTAAAATTTATTTGTGAACATACTGATCCAAGAAGTTATAAAGTTTCTTTTGCGAGAATTCATGATGATCTGGGAGAATTTTTTAAACCTTCATGGAATTTATCAAGAGGTGGCAAAGAGCTAATTGATTTTTTTAAAAAGGTAGAATTTTCTGAGGAAAAGTTTCGAGGTAGGTTAACTAATAGATTAAAACAAATTAGCTATCTTCTGAAAAATCAAAAATTAGATTCAAATTTAAGATTCATAGATAAAATTTAATGATTTCGGCTGTAATTATTGTTGGTGGAAAAGGTACTAGATTACATCAAGCAACCTGTAATCTTCCAAAACCTCTAGTAAGAATTATAGATGAGCCATTTCTATACTATTTAATAAAACAATTGTCTGAAAATGGAATAAAAAAAATTATTCTTCTTGCAGGATATCTTGGTAGAGAGATTATTTTATTTGCTGAAAAATATAGTAATGTTTTCCCAAATTTAGAAATACTTGTAAAAGTTAGCGACCCTTCTTTCGATACCGGCCAAAGATTATTAGATTCATTAAATATTTTGGAAGATAGATTTATTTTTATGTATGGAGATAATTTTGTACCATTTGATTTGGCTTCTTATATTAAAAAATATCAATTTCTAATTCATAAATCTTTTATTTTAGTATATGAAAATAATGATTCCTATAGTAATTCAAATATTAATCTCGGGAACGAGAATTTAGTTTTAAATTATGGAAAAAGTAATGACGCAGCAAAGTATGTTGATATTGGATATATTATTTTAAGTAAAAATGATTTAATCAATTTTGATAAAAAATCTGCAATTAATTTTGGGCGGGATATTTTGAAAAAATTAATAACAGAAAAAAAAGTATATGGGGAAGTTATTAAAAATAGATACTATACAGTTGGCACGATGGAGAGATTGCAATTAACAAGATTATTTTTTTTAGAAAAAAAATTTATTTTTCTTGATAGAGATGGTGTATTAAATGAAAAACAGCCTAAAGGAAATTATGTTAAAAATAGAGATTTATTTATTTGGAAAAAAGGAGCTTTAGAAGCTTTAAAATTGTTGAAGGAAAATAATTACCAAGTTATTGTGATAACTAATCAAGCAGGAATAGGAAGAGGTATCTTTAATAAATTTGATTTAGATGAGATACATCAAAAAATGTGTCTTGATGCTAGGAATTATGGCGGTGAAATTGAATATATATATGTTTGCCCTCATCATTGGGAAGAAAATTGTACTTGTAGAAAGCCTAAACCTGGAATGCTAATAAATGCTCAAAAGGATTTACATATAGATTTAAATAAAACATTTTTTATTGGCGATGATGAAAGAGATAAGCAGGCAGCTATTGCAGCAGGATGCAAATTTTATTTAATTAAACCCAAAGAAAGGTTAGATGAAGTAACAAAAGATTTGTTAGACTTTTAAGATTAAAAATTATGGATATCATTAAAATAGTTTAAATACTATTAATATGCTTGATGGTGTAAAAATTATTTCCTTAAAGCAAATTGTAGATGAAAGAGGAAAGATAATGCACATGATGAAATCTACCGATGAACATTTTAAAGAATTTGGTGAAATTTATTTTTCATGTTCCTGGCCAGGTAGTATAAAGGCTTGGCATATTCATCAGTCAATGACTATAAATAATGCTGTTATATCTGGGAATGCAAAACTAGTAATGTATGATCTAAGAGAAAATTCACCTACTTTTGGAGATTTACAAGAGGTATTTTTAGGTGAAAGTAATTATGTTTTAGTTCAAATGCCTCCTGGTATAGCAAATGGTTATAAAGCTTATGGAGATAAAATGGTTATTTTAGCCAATTGCGCTACAGAACCTCATGATCCAAATGAAATTATAAGATTAGATCCTTTTACAGATAAAATTCCGTACAATTGGGATTTAAAACATGGTTAATCAAAATTAAAAAATGTCTGCATATATAGTCACAAGGACACCTCTAAGAGTTAGTTTTAATGGTGGTGGAACCGATATTAAATATTATTATGAAAAGGAAAAAGGTTTAACATTAAGTACAACTGTTGATAAATATATATATGTAACAGTTAAAGAGCATGGAGATTTATTTGATGAAAAAGTTAGACTTAATTACTCAGAAACTGAAAATGTATCGAAATTTGACTACATCAAAAATAATATTATTAGGGAATGTTTGAAATTTTTAAATATTTCTAAATCAATATATATTTCCACTATTTCAGATATCCCAGCAAGTTCTGGACTGGGTTCTTCAAGCTCTTTTGCAGTTGGACTAATAAATGCCTTAAATGTTTTAAAAGGTAATTCTTTAACATGTGAAGAACTAGCAGAACAAGCTTCATATATAGAAATTGATGTTTTGAATTCTCCAATTGGTAAGCAAGATCATTATGCGGCTGCTTTTGGTGGATTTAACCTTTTTAATTACGAAAAATCAGGAAAAGTAATTGTTGAAAATTTTCAAGAAAGAGATAACCTAAAGCAGGTTTTTAATAATGCAATGTTTTTTTGGACTGGGAAAACTAGATCTGCATCAAAGGTCTTAACCAATCAAAAAAAAAATTTTGGAAAAAATATTGAAAATCTAAATTTGATAAAGAATTTAACAATTGAATCATCAGAATTATTTAAGAAAGATTTTGATATTATAAAATTTGGAAAAATTATTGATAATTCTTGGTCTTTGAAGCGAAAATTATCTAGTAAAATATCCAATGATGAATTTGATGATATTTATAAAAAAGCAAAAGAAGTTGGTGCTATTGGCGGAAAAATATTAGGTGCAGGTGGGGGTGGATTTTTTATGATTATTGCTGAAAAAAGATTCCATGAAGGAATAAAAAAAACTTTTAAAAAATATGAACAAATTAAAATAAATCCTATAGAAGATGGGACTAAATTATTATATTCAAATGTCTAAAAAACAAAAAGTTGTTGATCTAAACGATATACCGATAATTGCGATTAATGGTATAAGTAGTTTTGTTGGATCGCATTTGGCAATACATTTTTTAAAGAAAAAATATATCGTTTTTGGATTAATTAGTAAGTCTTTAGAATCATATGAATCTATTAGAAAAAATAGAATAAATATATGCAAAAAAGCCGGTGTAAAAATACAAGAATTAGATTTACTTAAAAAAGATAAAATTATAGATTTTATTTCTCATACGAAACCTGATTATTTTATACATCATGCAGCTTGGACCAATAATGCAAACTCAATTAATTTTGATCTTAATAAAGCATTGTTTGTAAATGTCTTACCTCTTAGGACAATCTATGAAGAAATGTCCAAATATTCTTCTAAAGGAATTATTATCACTGGAACAAATGCTGAGTATGGTGATATTCAATATCCATGTTTAGAGAGTCATAATTGTATGCCAACAACACCTTACGGTCTATCAAAATTGTCTGAGACGGTTATGGCGTATCAGTTAAGTAAAGAGTTTAATCTTCCTTCAAGAATTGGAAGAATATTTAATCCTCTAGGCTCTTTAGATAATCCTAGAAAGCTTATTCCGTCATTGATAAGAGAATTAAAATCTAATAGGGAGTTTAAGTTAAGCTCATGTAAACAGATTCGTGATTTTATATATGTTGAGGATTTGGTTGATGGTTTTCAAAAACTTACTATGGATTTAGAAAGAGGGGGTTTTGATATTTTTAATTTGTCTAGTGGGGAAGGCATTTCAGTTAAAAGTCTTATAAAACTTATAGCGGATCAATTAGCTGCTGATCATTCATTATTAAAATTTAATTCTTTACCATTGAGAATTGGAGAGCCAAATTTCTCAGTAGGGGATAACAATAAAGCTATTAGAATTTTAAAATGGGAACCAAATTCTATAAGAGAAATAATATACAAAGTTGTTAATGAAACAATAGGTGGGAATGAATAAAATAAATAAAATTTCTATTATTCTCTCAGTCTTTAATGGAGAGGAATATTTAAAATATGCCATTGAAAGTATTCAAAATCAAACTTTTATATTTTTTGATTTTATTATTGTTGATAATGGATCTACAGATAATACTCCAAAAATTCTTGAAGAATTCAGGGAAAAAGATCCTAGGGTGAAAGTTATAACTTTAAGCAAAACATTGTCATATGCTGAAGGGCGAACAATAGGAATTATGGCTTCTAAAACTGATTGGTTTGCTCTTATGGATGCAGATGATATATCAATGAAAGAAAGAATTGAAAGTCAAATTAAATTCATCAATAGTTCTAATATTGATAATCTTGGAGCTATAGGAACCTGGGGCGAATATATAAATAGAGATGGCAGGGTTTTGGGAATGATGAAGACAGGACCTACTACAATTTCGATATTTAATAGAATGTATAAAAACAATGAAGCAATAATTTTGATTGATCCATCTTCATTAATTAATAAGGAAGCTTTTTTAAGATCTGGAGGATATAGAAAAAAAATGAATCCCCCTTGTGATTTGGATTTGTGGTATAGGTTGTCTGAGAATGGTTATGCCATAATAGCTATCCCACAAATTTTATTCCAATATAGGGTTCATGCAGCATCGAATTCCGTAAAAAAAACAATGTTTCAAAGAAAGATAACTCATTATGTGAATTATAATATGCGTTTAAGAAGGCAAAATAAATTAGAGATTACGCGGGAGGAATATTTTGAAAAAGTTTGGTCAAATATCTTTTATAAATTTCCTAGATTTTACAATGACTTTGTTATGACTATTTATAAAAAAACTGCATTAAATTATGCCGAGTATAAATATATAAATTTTATTTGCTTTGCTTTATTGACTTTCTTGTTAAATCCAAAATATTTATTAAAGAAATTTTTAATTCAAAATAAATTTTTAAAAAAATAGATTACAAACTAGGAAAATACTTATAGTATATAAATAAGATTAACTTTTTATTAAGTTCTTATTAATTAGGTAGTGTTATATGCAACAAGATAAATATTCATCTACCTCTATTTATTTAAAAGATTTTAGCGAAGTTTTAAATTCTTTAGATACATATGAAATTGATAATGCTATCAAGCAGATAAAACTAGCTTGGCGAAGAAGTTCAAAAATCTTTACTTGTGGGAATGGAGGCTCAGCCATAACAGCTTCTCACTACATAAATGATTGGGTAAAAAGTGTTAATTATTATTCTAAAGAAAAAAAATTTAGAGGATTTTCATTTACTGATAATATCGGATTAATTACTGCTTATGCCAATGATATCAATTATGAAGATATATATAAAGAGCAATGTAAAGCACTTATTGAAAAGGATGACCTTTTAGTAGTTGTTAGTGCAAGCGGTAATTCCAAAAATATTATTAAAGCAGTTAAACAAGCAAAAAAAATGGGTGCTATTACTCTCGGAATCCTTGGCTTTGATGGAGGAGAAGCCTTAAAAATAGTTGATTTTTCTTTTACTGTTCCAAGTTTCGATATGCAAATATGTGAGGATATTCATCATATATTTGGACACATGACTATGAAAAGTTTAGTTGCTCAAGCAATTTTAGATAGTAAATTAATTAAAAGCTTAATTGATGGTTAGGAGTTATTCATTAATAATTGTAGGCGGTGGAATCGTAGGAATGACAATTGCAAGAGAAGCTGCAATATCAAAAAAATTTAAGAAAATTTTAATTCTTGAAAAGGAATCATCTTTAGGTGCTCATTCTTCTTCAAGAAATAGTGGGATAATGCATTCTGGTTTTTATTACGCTCCAGATTCTAAGAAAGCATCATTTTGTTCAGAAGCTAATAGATTAATAAGAAATTATTGCATAAGAAATAAGGTTAAATTATTGAAATGCGGGAAAGTAGTTGTTGAAAATTCAGAAAATGAGAATGCTGTTCTAAATCAACTTTTTGATAGAGGAAAAAAAAATGGTTGCAAAATTTACTTATATGATAAAAAAAAATTAAATTCAATTGAACCTTTAGCTAAAACAAAAAAACAATTTATTTGGTCTCCAAATACTTGGAGTGCTTCTCCTAAAGAATTAATTGAAAAACTTGAATCAGAATTAAAAATGAGAAATGTTGAGATTCTCATCCAAAAAAAAATAGTTAAAAATTATAATTCGACCCTTATTGATCAGCATGGTACCAAATATAAATATGAATTTGTTATTAATGCTGCGGGAGGATATTCCTTAGAAATTGCAAAAATGATGGGCATTCAATCAGATCTTAAACTATTACCCTTTAAAGGTCTGTATTTGAAATCTTGCAAAAAATTTAAAGGATTTAAAACAAATATATATCCCGTTCCTGAAATTGATAAACCATTTCTTGGTATTCATACAACCTTAACTTCAGACTTTTACTTGAAATTAGGTCCTACAGCGTTACCAGCTTTATCTCCTGAGAACTATAGTTTCTTTGAAGGAATAGATATTAAGTTTTCAACTCCAATACTTTTTAATCAAATAAATTTGTTTATAAATAACTATTTTAAATTTAGAGAACTTGCTTTTAAAGAAGCAAAATATATTTTAAAAAAAAATATAATTAAAGAGGCACAAAAACTAACTAATTTTGATCTAGAAAAAATAGATTTCGAGTGGAATTCTCCAGGAATAAGATCACAACTTTATAATTCTTCAAAACAAAAACTTGAAATGGACTTTGTATATAAAAAATTTAAAAATCAATTCCATATCTTAAATTCAAATTCTCCTGCTTGGACATGTTCATTTGGAACTGCAAAATTTATTATAAATACAATTTTAGACTAATAGAGATGAATCTAAATTCTAATTTGATTAGAAAAAAATTATTTTCTGGTGTAGAAAAATTTATATTTTTGTTAGTAGCTGCATATTTATTTCTTGATAATGGATTGCTAGCTTCATTGGTATTTGGATTCCCTATTGGAATATTGGGTCAAATAGTATTAATTCCTTTGATGATATTTTATTTATATAAAGGAAAATTTAAATTTAATCTAATTTTAATTTTGATATTATTTTGGAACTTTTACGGTTTAATTAGGATTTTATTTGCTTATGAAGATTACGGATTAATAGCATTAAGAAGTTCAACTTACATAACAGATATAAACTATATTTTAATAGGAAGTTTAATTGCAAAAAATAGTTTAAAAAGGATACATTTCTCAAAAATATTATGGCAATTATTATTAGTGGCTAATATTTATTGCCTGTTACTTCCCTTTAGAGGATTTTTATTACAATTCAGCCCAAAATTGACAGCATTTTCAGGCTATTCAGTGCCCTTATTATTTACATATGGAAATACCTCATTAATAAGTATTCCTTTTTTCTTCTCTGAAAATTTTTTCCCATTAAATGGGAAGAATAATTTTTCTAAAACAATAGCTTTCATAAGCTCAATTTTCCTTTTTACTTATCAAACAGCTAGGTATAACTATTTTATTTTTATAATACTTTCATTTTATTCTTTCTTAAAAAAGCCAAAGAAAATAGGGAGTATATTTTTTTATATTGCTATTGGTATGCTAATTATTTTTATTACTTTATCTTTAGGTATTAAATTTTCATTTAGAGGAGAAAATATTTCTGGCCTGAGATATTTTTATGATCATTTTTTATCTTCTTTTGGAATCTCAAGTGGCTCTATAGATGGTGAATCTAGTGGTTTTTTTCTTAGAACTTCTTGGTGGAATCAATCATTAAAAGAAATCTTTTCATCATTACAAAATATTGTTTTTGGTATTGGTCAGGGTAGACCTCTAACCAACTTTTATAATTCTGATGGTGTAATTGTAAGAGACTTACATAATTCTTATATACAAATGTTTATTAGAGATGGATTGATTGGGATAACAATTTTTTTGATCTTGCACATTAAATTATTTATAAATCTTTTTCATAATATTAATTTAACTAAAAATCAAAAAAATATTAATAACTTTTATCAAACAGGACTTCTATTTATTTTGGCAATATTAGTTAATTCTCTAATGCAAAATACTTTGGAGGTTCCATTTAAAGCAATACCTTATTATTTTATTTGGGGTCTTGTGGGGAGTTATAAACTCAAAAAATAATTTTTTTAATTTAAGTCTATTTATTTTATTAAATAAATTAGCGAGAAAAAATCACTAAATTTCAAATAAAATCAAACTTAAATTTTTCATAGCTTTCTTTATAAATTTTCATATATTCTTCAGCAACTATTTTTGAATCCCAAAGTCTTAACGCTTTTTTTCTGCAATTTTCGGATAAGTTAATTAGTCTTTCTTTATCTTCAAGAATCCATTCAATACCTTTAGTTAATGATTTCGAGTCAAAAGGATCTGCAAGATAGCCGGTCTTTTTATGATCTACTACATCTGGAAGTCCCGAACAATTAAAAGCCACAACTGGAGTTCCACATGTTATTGCTTCTGTTGCACTTTGTGGTAAATTTTCCATCCTTGAAGGCACTAATACTAAATCAACTGCAGAATAAATAAGTGCCAGAGTTTGATTATCTTGAAATGTACCAAGATAATTTATTTTAATACCTAAATTTGGAGGATTAGTTGGCTCGTTTTCTCCAATTATTATCGCCTCAATTTTATTATTATAATTGTGCATTATTTTGAGAGCATGCTCAAGCAAATCCCAACCCTTTCTGGGATCATTAGATCCATTTAAAGAGCCGAAAAGTATATAGTATTTATCCAAATCTAAATTAAATATTTTTCTGGAAAAATCTTTTGGACTTTTTTTAAAAATATTTGTTGGAACAGGATTAGGAATAACACTTATCGGCCAATTTTTCATTAGTAATGAATTTTTAGCGCAATTTGCAAGCCAATTGCTTGGACTAACAATATGATATTTAGATTTCCAATATTTTTTTTTCATTTGCCAGCAAATTCTGTCTAGATCTAATCCCTGATAACTATTGGGTCTATTATTTCTTCTGTAACCTTTAATATATCTATCATCTTCATATCCATTGGGGTAATGCTCAGTACCTGAAAAAGCCCATAAATCATGGAGCGTAAAAATTATAGGTTTTTTTATTCTACTTATTGCTTTTATTGAAAGCATTTCTCCTTGAATCCAATGAAGATTTATTATTTCAGAAGAAGAATTATTAATTTTTTTGTCCAATAAGCAAGGAACTAATGCTGAAGAATGAAAAGCTGGATTACTTGTTCTCTGAATATTTTGAAACTTCAAGCCAGTATATCTTCGCAATAAATTCCAGCCAATTTCCAAATTTGTTTTTGGATTTATAATTCCTTCTTCTTGGAAATTACAATTATTTACTCTCATTTTTATAGATAAATTATGGCTTTGATAATTTCTTAATGCTTTAAATAATCTATAAGAAGCTCTAGCGGCTCCGCCTTTATCTGATGACCAAGATATTATTTCTACTTTCAATTAATTCTTTTATTTAAATTATAATTTAGCAGATTAAGTAATTTAGACAAATAGCATTGGTTTTTAGAAAATCATAATTGAATTTACAAAAAATTAATCTTCTATTAATTTGTAAAGTGTAACTGCAGTTACCATATTTGAAACAGGCTTGGTAATGGTTGATAATCCCTCACCTAGATTATTTATAAAGGAACTTCTTACCCTAATAATATCATTATTAAGTAAAGGGGGATTATATTTATTTGATACATTTTCTGAAAGATCTAGTTTGAATTTCTTTTTAGATATGGTTCCATTTTTATTAACTCGAACAAGTTCAACATTATTTTTATTAGATTTCCATGCAATTGGCCCTCCTGCTAATAATATAGCTTGATTTAATGGTGTGTTAACAGGTATATCCATTTTTTGAGGGTTTTCCACTTTCCCAATAACGGAAACAGTAATATTTTCGGGAGATAAATTTGTCTCAGCAAGTGACATGATTTCAGATGTTAATTCTTTTGCCTTTGTTAATTTGATAATATCGCCATCGTATAAGATTGTATTTTGAATATGATTTCCATTAATAATAAGATCTAAAAGATTTACTTTACCTTCTTTATATGCAATTTTTTCCCCTGGTAATTTTCTTGAAATTATTACTTCTTTTAAATTAGTATTTGCAGTAATTCCTCCTGCATTTTGTATGGCATCAACAATTGTTGGTAGGTAGGTTGGCTTGCTCTTGATATTTCTTAGGTCTTTATCCTTCATTGTATAAAAACCTGGTCTTTTAATTTCACCAATTATTGAAATTTTTATTGGTCTTGGTTTAATTAATTTAATATTTAACTCTGGTCTTATTAATTCATTTTTATATTTTTTTTGCAGCAATATAATTGATTCTTCTATAGTTAAATTATTTAAATTAACTCCGCCAATTAATGGCAAATGTATGTTCCCTGCTTTTGAGATAATATATTCTCCCGAGTATTCATTTGCACTAAAAATATCTATAAATATAATGTCCCCAGCACCAAGTAAATAAAAGTCCTTTTCAAATGATTTATCTTTTGAAAAAATTATACTTTCATCAGCAATTAAAAGGGGTTGATTATAGAAAAATGGTAAAAAAAAATAAACAAATAATATTGTAGATAACTTAAAAAAATTATTATTTATTTCTTTAAAGTACACAATTTTAAAAAAAAATTCGTAAATAGTCTAATAAACAATATTTTACTATTATTAATGTAAAGTGCAAAATTTTTAAAAAGGAAACTTTTTTATAAGTTAATGAAAGATCCTGAAAATAATTATCCCTACCAAAAAGAAAATAGTTATTTAATTGAAGAAGATCAACTTAATTTTAATGATTTGCTTCAAGGTATTCTTCGTAGGAAAAGATATGTATTTTCTTCAACGATATTAATTTTTCTTCTTAGTATATTTTTTTCGTCTTTTGAGAGAATATTTTATCCAGTATATAAAGGTAGTTTTTCAATGCTCACTAATGATCCTATGTTGGAAAATGCATCAAGTAATACTTCTAATAGATCAGATGCAAATAAAACTTCTCTTCAATATACTCAATATGAAAATATTGCTTTAAGTAAATCTAATTATGATGCTGATACATTAATTGAATTGTTAAAAAGTCCAATATATTTAAATAGTGTTGAAAAAAAATTAAATTTACAAAAATCATCAATTTCTAAAATAATTACTATTAAGCCTCCAAAATCAAATTTTTCTGGATCAAATAAAAAAGTTATAGACGGTATTTTGAACGTAGAAATTAATTCAAGAAATAAAAAAATGGGTAAATTAATTCTTGAAAATCTAGCAGATATTTATTTAAAGTCATCCTTAGAAAGGAGGCAACAAAGACTAAATGATGGACTTAAATTTTTGGATAAACAGGCTCCCTCAATTTCTGCAAAGAAAAGTGATTTAGAATCTAAAATAGTTATTTTTCGGGAAAAAAATAAATTACTTTTCCCTTCTGAAGAGGGTAAAAATATTAAAACTCAACAAACTTTAATTGATAAGGAAATACGAAATATAAATTTCGAAAAAGATAGATTAACAAATATTCGTGACCAAATAATAAATGGTAAATTAACAGGAATGGGCTTTAAAGAAAAACTTGGAGAAGCTTTCTTAATTAGAGATAGAGATCAAGAAACATTGTCTGAATTGATAGCATTAGAAATTGATCTTACAAAAGCAAAAACTAAGTTTACTTCTAATTCAAGCGTTATAAAAAACTTAAATTCTAGATTGAATGAAGTTCAAAATGATTTAAGAAAACAACAAATTGAAGCTATTGATACTGCATTAAATTTAAATTTAGGAGAATTAAATAGTGCAAAAATACAAAAAAAAGAAATTGAAGAAAAATTTGTTAAGCAACCTGAATTAATTAAACAATATAAAAATCTTGAGCAAGAATTAGATTTTATAAATCAAAATCTTCTTGGACTAGAAAAAGCAAGAGAAAGTTTTCAACTGGAAATAGCCCAGAAAAATATCCCTTGGAGAATTATTTCTCCACCAGAAATGGATGATAAACCTTTCAAGCCAAAATTTTTTATTAATATTATTATCGGTGCTTTAGCTGGAGTATTAATTGGAATAGTTGTTGCCTTGATAAGGGATAGGATTGATAATGTTTTCCATTCCCCTATTGAATTAAAAAAAATTATAGAATCTCCACTATTTGGAAGTATTCCTTATTTAGAAGAAATTAAAAATATTTTAGAAGATGATAATAAATATAATTTATCAGAGAAAAATAAATTTATTTATGAAGAGTCCTTTAGATATCTCTTCAACTCAATTAAATCAAAAAATGTCAATAACAAAGATAGTAAAGTTTTTACCGTAACAAGTTCAATTCCTTCAGAGGGTAAAAATGTCAATAACAAAGATAGTAAAGTTTTTGCCGTAACAAGTTCAATTCCTTCAGAGGGTAAAAATGTCATTAGTATTTTATTATCAAAAGTTATTGCATCTATGGACCAAAAAATTCTGTTGATAGATGCTGATATGAGAAAGCCAAGTATTCATAGAGATTTAAATATTAATAATGAATATGGACTTTCAAATATTCTTATTGATGAATCAAGTACTTTTGAAAAAGCAGTAAAAAGAAGCTCTAATAATCAATTTTTAGATATCTTAACTGCAGGTCCAGTTCCTTCAAATTCTGCAAAGCTACTAGGCAGTACAAAATTTCAAGATTTTATAAGAAATATTAAGGATGAAAACATCTATGATTTTATTGTAATTAACAATACACCTTTATTAGGATTGACGGACTCTCTTTTGGTTTGTGAAAACGTTGATGTTGTTTTGATAGCTGTAAGCATGAATAAAGTTAATAAAAACTTAGTAAAAGAGAGTATTTTAAGAATATCCAAGATTCCAAAATCACCTATTTATGGTTTAGTTACAAATTTTCTAGAAAGATATCAGTATTTATATTATGGATCTAATTATTTAGATTACAGTAATACTTTTTTGGAATACTACAAAAAAAATTCAAATCCATCTGATAAAAATAATGAAAGTAATCTTAGAAAAATGTTTAAAAAAAATAGATACTTATATATATTTTATAAAAAGATCAATACCTTTATAAGTTGGCTCAATGAATAATTGAAGATTTTATAGTAGAAATTTTTTTTGTAGATTATTTATCTTTTTGGAATTTTTTAGAACACCTAAAAATAAAAAAAATTATTTCTGACTAATATAATTAAAAAAAATTTATTCCAAACATCTTAATTTCATAATTTGAATTTGCAATTTTTAAATTATTAAAGAAAAAGATTTAAAAACCCTTTCTCAGTTTTAATGTTAAATATATTTTTAGTGAAAGTTTCTTTTAAAAAAAAAGTTTTTAGATAATAAATATTGTCAAACAATTAGATATAATTAAATTTATTTAAAACTAAAAATTATTCCTCCTAATGGATATTTTAGGAACCAAAGATAATGATTATTTAGTTGGCGTAAGTGGTAATGATGTCTTATATGGGTATGGCGGAAATGACATTCTGGATGGAGGTGCCGGCGCGGATGATATGCGTGGCGATGATGGTAATGATATCTATTTTGTTGACAATACAAGTGATATTATCACAGAAAATTTTGGGGAG
>MDSZ01206999.1_pt1 | contig 15016 bp, 14 predicted proteins | sample 811201 | NCBI WGS metagenome assembly MDSZ01 (sample SAMN05326647, study PRJNA326480) | marine metagenome | isolation source: seawater | place: Indian Ocean: North | collected 2010
AGCGCCAACTCTGCAGTCACATCCAGATCAGGCATCAGGTACTCGGTGTTGGACGTTCGCGATTAAGCGACGTTCTCACCCCGGGAATCCGGGTCCAGGGACCGCGCCAGCTCGAGCAGACGACGACGCGGACGCTCGTTCAGCTTGTAATACGCGCGAACGAGGTCGAGCGTCTCTTTCTGGGAGAGCACGTCAGCGGCGACGTTCTCGCCTTCAGGCGCTGCAGATTCGCCAGAGCCCTGAAGCCCCTCATAGAAGTACTGCACCGGCACATCGAGCGCTTCCGCCAGTTCAAACAGACGAGACGCGCTGACGCGGTTTGCGCCGCTCTCGTATTTCTGGATTTGCTGGAAGCGAATACCGACCGATTGCGCGAGCTGTTGCTGGGTCAGCCCCAGCAGACGGCGACGGCGACGGATCCGTTTACCCACGTGATGGTCAATTGCATTGGTCATTGTGAAAACCCTCGATCAAACTTTTCCAGTTGCGATTCCCCCGTCAAGATCGCAACACGACACTTCAATGACACCTGAGATATAGCACAGCATTGCTCGCCTCGCAAGTGAACGCAGCAGCGCAAATCGCGCCTCAGGAAAGACTCTGCGGATATGCTTTCCAAAACACTTTACTCCGCGGCAAGTCTACCTGTGTCTTCTGTGTAAATCATGGACTTCGTCCATGTCTTCAGGCGTTCTTTCAAGTTGTCCATGCGAGACAAAGGTCGCACGTCAGATTCGCTCAGATACAATCCGCGATTGATCTCAACCTGCATGACATGCACCCCGCTGAGGGGACGCCCGTAATGCTCTGTCGTGTAACCGCCTGCATAAGGACGGTTCCGGGTTACCGTAAAGCCCAGGGATTTGAAATACGCTTCTGCATGGTTGATCAAATTTCGCCCGCAGGAGGCGCCGAAGCGATCCCCAAGCACCATGTCCGCGCCACGGGCGCTGGAGGACGGCATGGAGTGACAGTCGATCAGCACGGCGCGCCCGAACTGGTCCAGCGTCCGCTCGATTTCGGATTTCAGCGCCTCATGATAGGGCCGGTAATACTGGTCGATCCGCCGACGGCCCTCGGCATAGGCGATCTCGGAAGCGTGAATGCTTCTGCCGTCCGCCGCCAGCCTGGGCACCACGCCGAGCCCGGCGGATGTGCGCGCATTCGGCGCACTGAACCCTTCAAGCGGCGGGTCCTTGAACAGGCGTGCGTCGAGTTCGTCCGGCCCCCGGTTGGGGTCAACAAACGCCCGCGGAAAGATCGCCTCGACAAAACTCGCGCCCAGTTCCGTCACATGAGCGAAGAACTGATCGACATACGCGTCCTCGGACCGGCGCAGGACAGAGACCGGCGCACTGGCCTGCTTGAGGAAATCGCTCTCATAGCAACGCCCTGAATGCGGCGAGGCGAAGATGAAGGGCGAACTGCGCACGTCCGGCTCATGAACGATCACGGGTTCATGGATCTGGCCGATCAGTGAGTCTGAAGCAGGTTGCATGGGCTGATTGTGATCGGTCAGCCGAGAAGGTCAATGAGACTATGAGCGCCCTGACAAATCACAGGCCGGTTTGCGGCGCGTTCAGTTGACTTTTACGAGTTTGGGATAGGCTATGCGCTGGTGGAAACAGACAAGGGGGCGGCGATGGCCCGCATTCTGCTCGCAGAAGACGATGACTCCATGCGTGATTTTCTGGCCAAGGCGCTCAACCGCGCCGGCCATGACGTGGACGCTGTGGCGGATGGCGAGGAAGGGCTGGACGCCCTGGGCGAAGCGCCCGGCGCTTATGAATTGCTGCTGACCGACATCGTCATGCCCGGTGTGGACGGGATCGAGCTGGCGCGGCGCGCCGCCCAGATCGATGCGGGCCTGAAAATCATGTTCATCACCGGCTTTGCCGCCGTGGCGCTGAATGCCGGCTCCCAGGCCCCCAACCAGGCCAAGGTGCTGTCCAAGCCCTTCCATTTGCGGGATCTCGTCGACGAGGTCGCAAAGGTCGTCGCCGCCGCCTGATCCGCCTCCACCGGTTTCACCTGAATCTGGTCTGCGGGCGCCCAAGCCGGTGGCGTCCCGGACCGGCCTCAGGCTAAAGTCCGTCCTGTAACAAACGGGGAAGGACCAGCCATGTTCCGCGCTTTCGACCGTCTGGGGCCCAGCCTCGCCGTTCTGGCAAGCCTTGCAGCCCTGGCCGCGACCGGCTCAGCATCTGCCCAGGAAAATCCGTCTCTGGATCCGGTGTTCCAGTGCCAGGAACTCCAGAATGATGCGGAGCGTCTGGCCTGCTTTGACGCAGCCGTGAGCAGCCTCCGCGCTGAAAGCAACGAAATCGTGGTCATCCGCCGATCCGAGGTCGAGGCGGTGGAACGCGACAGCTTCGGCCTTGAATTGCCCAGCCTGCCTCGCCTGTCCCTGTCCCTGTTCTCCACCCGCGACAATCAGCTGGAGACCGGATCCGGACAGAGCGGCTCCATTCAGGCATCCGGATCGACCGATCAGGGCGCCCGGACCGCTCAGGCCGCTCCTTCCGAACAAAGCGGCGTCGAAGTTCTCCGCCGCGAGGATGACGGGCAGATCAACGAGATCAGCCTGCCGATCGACCGGGTTGAACGGCGCGGATTCGACACCATTCACATTCACACCACCAACGGACAGGTCTGGGAAATCACGGACCGCGTCGGCAATCGCCCGATCCGTGTCCGCGATGACAGCGTGATGGTGGTGCGGCGGGCCTCGCTGGGCAGCTATCTGATGCAGATTGACGGCCGGGACCGGAGCTACCGGGTGCAGCGCATACGCTAGGATGACGCGGCATGCATGTCTGCCACATCATCGTTGATGATTTTCTGCCCGATCCGGACGCCGTGCGCGCCGCGGCGCTCCGGCTCGCCTATCCCGAGCCGGAAGAAGCGACTTATTTCCCGGGGCGCAATGCGGATCAGGCCCTCCCGATCCATGGGCTGGACCAGGTCATCAGCGCCCTCGCCGGCGAGGCCCTGCAACCGGCGCCGGGCACGTCGCACCTGAAGCCGCGCCTGGCTCTGGACGGTCAGAGCGGCAAGGGCGGCATTCATGTCGACAATGCGCACTGGTCCGCCATCATCTACCTGACGCCGGACGCCCATTGTCAGGGCGGGACGAGCTTTCACCGCCACAGGCGGACCGACAGCGAACACGCGCCGGTTTTCCCGGGCGAAGCCGAACGCATGGGGCTCAATCACCCCAGCGAGATCTGGGAGAAGATCGTCTTCCCCGATCAGGACCGGCCCGAGGCCTGGGACACCACGATGACCGTGCCCATGCGCTATAACCGAATGGCGCTGTTCCGGTCCTATCTCTGGCACAATGCCGGGCCCAGCTTTGGCGCGACTCCGGAAACCGGGCGGCTGATTCTGCCGCTTTTCTACATTCCCGCCTGACCTTCATCACACACAACTGGCCGGCCTGCAGAGCGACGCGTGGTCACGCGGCTGCACGCCTTCATGCGTGTCCGCGCATTCCTATGCGCCTTGACCTTCAGACAAAAAAGAAGGGCGAGCCAAAGCTCGCCCTTCCCAGTCTTCGGACTGTAGCCGTCGCTTAGAAGCGAGCGGTCACACCCACGTTGAAGATACGGCCGATGTTGTAGTAGCCGTGCGCCTTCTCGGCGTTGGTGTAGCCCTCGTCCGTCACGTTCTGGATGCTCGCACGGAAGGTCACATTGTTCCAATCGTACGAACCGCCAATGTCGACAGTCGTGTAGGAGTCGAAGTTGTAGTACGGGTTGCCCGTTTCGTCGATGTACTGGTACGGCACCGCGAATTTGCTCACGAGGCCGGAGCCGGTGTACTCGACGTCAACGAACGCCGTGACCGGACCACGGTACCACTGAGCGCGGACGTCGCCACGCCAGTTCGGGTTGGAGCGCTGACCAACGGTGTCGTTGTAGTCAAAGCCCGTGGACGAAGTGGTGTTCGTCTGAACGTTGTAGACGCGCAGGGTGGCGTCGAACGTACCCAGGTCGGATTCGATCTGGTTCAGGAAGAACACGTCGTTCAGTTCGGTCTGATAACGTGCAGCCAGTTCCACAGAGTCGAACTCCTGGATAGCTGCGTTCACGTAGCCCGAGGTAAAGGCGTTGATGGACGGCAGCTGACCATTCGGCAGTCGCGTGAACGAGTTGCAGAAGGAGTTCGGATAGTTGGTGGAGTCGTAGCACGCCTGCATGATCTGCGTCAGCGTGAACGAGGTGATCGCGTCTTCGATGGCGATGTTGATGTAGTCGACCGACAGGGTCAGACCATCAACCCAACGCGGGCTGAACACCAGGCCGAAGTTGTAGGAGTCGGCGGTTTCGTTGTTCAGCTGCGGGTTGCCGCCGGTGAAGCCGCTAACCGTAGCGTTCTGCGCCTGGGAGATGAAGGTCGGCGGCAGGCCTTCCGCGGCGCAGTTTGCAGCGCGGACAGCAGGACGCGGACCACCATTCAGGTTGTTCGCAGAGCACGGGTCAGCCGCAAACTGGCTGGACTGGACGCGCGGCAGGAAGAGCTCGGTCACCGCCGGGGCGCGAACCGTACGCGCCACGTTGGCGCGGAAGTTCAGGTCCTCGAGGATGCCCATGCTCAGGCCGACGGCCCAGGCTTCGTCAACACCGGCGCGGGTGTTGTTCATCAGACGGTAGGACGCTTCGACATCAGCATAGTCGATGAACGGGATCGGGTTGAACCCGCCGCCCAGGACCGGGATGTAGGTCTCGGCGTACACGTCGGTGGTGAAGTATTCACCGGTGGTCGGAGAACCGCCGCCATCACGGGTGATGTTCAGCTGGTTGCCCGCGCCCGGACGATAGTCGGCGAACTCGCGGCGATATTCAAAGCCGGTCGCGAAGCCGAGGTTACCCGCCGGAAGAGCGAAGATGTCGGAGGTCAGGAAGCCGGAGACGATTTCCTGTTCGATCTCGGTGACCGCGGTGCGGTTCACGATGAGATAGTCGACATTTTCCTGGGTGGCGCCTTCAAACGGGTTGTAAGGCACGCACTCTTCGCCCAGAGCGCCGACGTCGTCGATGGCGCCGAAGCCGCCCGCGAGCGGAGCGTCATAGGTCGGGTCATAGTTGAAGCGGCAGTCGATCTGGCCGGTGGCCGGGTTGATGCCAACATCCAGAGACGCGAAGAAACGATCTTCAGACAGGTCACCGGTCTGGGACACGATCGAGGACGAACCGGTCTGGTAAGCCAGTTCCCAGCTCACGTCGCGTTCCAGCACGGAGAACATGCCGTCCAGAGCGAAGTTGTAGCTCATGACGGTGGTTTCGTTGAAGATGTCCTTGGCGCCAAGGTCGGTGAAGCCCTTCTGCAGGTAGAACCCACTCAGGCCGTTGGCGACAAGGGTGTCACGAACACTCTGGTTCAGATATGCGTAGTCGACCGGGAAGAACAGCGAATCACTGGTCGCGCCGAACAGACCGGACGCATAGAACGGCTGGTTCACCGGCTCAGTCGCTTCGAACTGGTTGGCGAACACGTTCATGGAGAAGTTCACGTAATCGTTGATCTGATAGTCAACGAACGTGGAGAAGTTCATGCGGCGGAACGGCGAACGCAGCGGCGTGATGCCTTCCAGACGCAGGCCGTCACCACCGGACGCCCAGACCAGGTTGCCCGTCGGGAGACCGGGATCATACGCCACCAGGTTACCCGAACCCGCCGGATCGAACTGATAGAAGTTACCATCCGGGAAACGGCCAACACCAACGTTGGTGATCGCTGCAGAACCCGGGGTAAGCAGGCCGGAGAACGACAGGATGCCGGCGGTCGCAGCCGGAACAACACGGGTCTGGGAGCCCGGCGCCGTGCCGGTGTCCGGGTTCACGACGCGGTTGGCGGCGGTCGGGGTGAAGCGCGACCAGCCTTCGGCCAGGTCATCAACGGCGCTTTCCAGAACCGGGCTGGTTTCGTTGAATTCGATCGAGGCCACGATGTTGCCGCGACCGTTGTCGAAGTTGCCGCCCATCAGAGCGCGGATCGAGTACTCGTCAGCAATGTTGTCTTCGGTCCACTGAGAGTAGTCAGCGCCGATTTCAAAGCCTTCGTAGTCGTCACGCAGGATGTAGTTCACAACACCCGCGACGGCGTCGGAACCGTAAACGGCGGCGCCGCCCACTTTCACGACTTCCACGCGCTCGATCATGGCGACCGGGATGTTGTTCAGGTCAACCTGGGAGCCCGGGTTGCCCGAACCGCCAACCGGCGAGTTCGAGGACACGAAACGACGGCCGTCGATCAGGGTCAGGGTACGGTTGGTGCCCAGGCCGAACAGGTTCGGCAGGTTCTGGCCAACACCCGAAGAGCCCTGGTTGCCGATCGGCGTGTTGCCGAAGACGCCCGGGATGTCCAGGACCGCGTCGGCAGCGTTGGTGTAGCCGCGCAGTTCGATTTCCTGAGAACCGATGATCTCGGAGGGCTGGGTGGTGTCAAAGCCCGTACGCGCAATCCGCGAACCCGTCACCACGATGGTGTCTTCGGCGGCCGGCGATTCTTCAGCGGTTTGTTCCGGTTCGTCAGTTTCCTGCGCGAAAACCGGTGCGCCGCCCATGGTCAGCGCCGCAACGCCCGCCAGAACGGTCGAGCGCAACAGGCGCTCTTTGGTAGTAATGCTCACGATCGTTCCCCTTCGGATTGGAACTCCACCTCTATGTGTGGAGGTTGCGCGCAAATTTTATTATGCGCTTGTGAGTTTGATAGATCAGGAAACCGCCGCCTCAAAGACCGAGATCACAGATTTGACACATTGCAGGGCGGCTTTCGCCACCAATGTTGCTTTTTTGCAATAATCGACGATGCGGACCGGACGCGCCCTGACCGAAGCCCCGGTCCGAGCTGCAAAACTTCGCACAAGCGGCAGTCAGGGCGATTGACACGCACGAGCCCTCCGACTTATTACGCGTCCTCCCTCGCGGCCCCCGGGCGGCAGGGGGCCTATGGCACGCCATAGCGGGCGCGTAGCTCAGTTGGTCAGAGCACTACGTTGACATCGTAGGGGTCACAAGTTCGAATCTTGTCGCGCCCACCATTCCCTACCCCATCTCCTTCACAGACAGGCCCGTGACAGACTTTGCCGTCGGGATACGAAAAAGCCGCGCTTTCGCGCGGCTTTCGTGCATCAGGGCGTGAGTCAGGCCGGTCCGCTCTCAGCCCCGACCCAGCAGATCCTGTTCCAGATCATGGAGCCGCGTCCGCGCCCGCCGCCAACGCCACCACAGAGCCATGACCTTCAGACCATCAACCAGATAGCGTTTCCACATCCGGCGCGGCTCCTCGATCAGGCGGAACATCCACTCCAGGCGCAGATTCTGCATCCATTTCGGCGCCCGCCGCGCCTTGCCAGACAGAAAATCGAGCGAGGCGCCCACGCACAGGCCGACCCCGAGACAGTCGCCCCGTTCAAGACAGGCCTCGGCCACGAGCTCCTGTTGCGGCGATCCCACGCACAGAAAGCTGAAACGGGCGGGATTGGCGGCGACAAAAGCCGCGCACTCGGCAATGGCGTCAGGATTGGACTTCAGCCCCATGGGCGGCTGGTGCCAGCGGATATCAGTGAGCCCATAGCGCGCCCTGAGGCCGTCGATCACGCCCTGATCGCCGCCAATCACCACCACTGGCTCCCGGGGATCGATGACCTCATCGAACAGGGCCTGAGTGAGGTCCGAGCCTGTCGTCACATCCACATCCTCGCCGGAGAGCTCGGCGATCAGTTCAAGCACCCGGCTGTCACACACGGTCAGCCAGGCCTGGGCGTAAAGCCGCGCGAGCACCGATTCTCCCTGGAGGCGGACAAGATGGTCCACATTGGGCGTCACGACGAAGGCGAAGGGCTTCTTGGCCGGGCGTTCCGCAATTCTCTTGAGCGCGACATCAGCCGAAATGCGATCGAAAGCGGCGTTCAGGAACCAGATATGACGGGCGCCATTGCGGCGATCCGGCCCCTGCCAGACCACGTCCGAGGCTATGGCGTTCAGCCTGTGCAGATCGAGATGTGCGCTCATCGTGCCGTTTTGCTCCAGTCAGAAAGACTTCGAACTGAAACGAGCAAGAAGGGCGCCGCATCCGATTCGGGATCTTCGCGCATCTCAAGGGAAACCCCGCCAAGGAAGATGCGACATGTCAGTTTATGATCAGGCTCTGGCTCTGGCCCTCGGCTCCGCTGCTGCGGGGCTGCTGTTGACGACCTCTCCTGGATCGACAGCCGGAACACCCCATGCCGCTGTCCGGTTGCAGACAGGCCCTCTGGCCCTGGATCTTGGCGGTCCGGGGTGGGTGAGACTGGCGTCGAGCTCTGACTGCCTCTCCCGGGGTTGCCCGCTCCTGCGGGTGAGTCTCGAACGATCAGCTGCGCCTGAGGCTGCGCCAGAGCAGTCGCGCGGGGTGAAGACTTGCCAGACCGGCCCGCTCGATCGGGGATGGTTCATTGCAGAGCGCGCTGACGAGGGATTCGGCGAGGAGCGGCGCGTGTGCGAAGCCGCGCGCCCCGAAACCGCCTAGGACAAACAGCGAGGACGGCTCAAGGTCGTCCCGGGCCGGCATCGGTCCACCCTTGGCGTGACCCCGCCAGAGTTCTTCATACCCCTCGGCCGGCAAGGGCCCTGTCATCGGCAACCGATCCGCTACCGCCGCTCGCACGCCAGCCCAGCCCTCTTGCAGGCGATCAAGCTCAACCGGTCCGCCCGGCGCCGTACGGGCCAGCTGCCGGAGGGCGATTTCCGCATCCTCCAGCAGGCCGGCATCGGCGCCCTTTTCATGGGTCGCCCCGATCATCAGCCGCCCGTCCAGACGCGCGGCGTATCCGCCCCAGGCGGCTGGCGCCCGCAGATCAAAACCGCTCTCGAACAGCCCCACCTGTCCCGCGGTGGGTTCGAGGGTCAGCCCCCGCCCGGACAGAAGGGCATGCTGGGCCCATCCGCCTGCGAAGATCACCCCGGCATAAGGGCCAAAGCGCTCGCCGGTTCCGGCCTGAAGACGCCAGCCATCGTCTCTCCGCGCCAGAAGCTCCACGCGGACATCGTGTGCGGTCGCATTGCGCGCCAGCGCCGGGACCAGCCGCTCGGGCCGGATCTGCCCGGCGCTCGCCATCCACAGCGCCCCCGCCTCACCGCCGAGGCCGCAACGCCGCGCCGCGTCGGAAGGCGACAGAAACTCAAAGCCGTCATCAAGCGCCTGCGCCAGGGAAAACAGACGCTCGGCGCCTTTGGCGTCAGGAGCGAGACGCGCAACCCCGGTGGGTTCAAAGCCATCCAGATCGCGATAGAGCGTGCGGGCATAGTCAAACGCCGCCAGCAAGGCGCGGTTATGGGGTCGATCCCCCAGCTCCAGCCGTGGCGTCAGAAGACCACGCGGCGCACCGGACGCGCCTGAAGCCCAGCCGCCCTCGGCGAAGACATCGACGCTGCGTCCCCTCAGGGCGAAGGCGTGAACAAGGCTGGCCGCGGCGATGCCGCCGCCGATGATCGCGATGGGGCCCTCAAGCGGTTGCGCTGACGGAAAGGGCGTTGGCGACTCCTCGGCCGGCGCTCCTTCATAGATCGCCTCAAGCCGTTCGCGCTTGCGCCCGAAGCCGGGCTTCTTCTCGACCTTGAAGCCCGCCGCTGCGAGACCGCGCCTAACCGCGCCCGCCACCGTGAAGGTGACCGCCGGAGCGCCGGGCGCGCTCAAGCGCGCCAGCTCCGTGAAGACATTCGTGTCCCACATGTCGGGGTTCCTGGCGGGGGCGAAACCATCAAGGAACCAGGCGTCCGCCTTGAAATCCATGTTCGGCAGCGCGCTCTCTGCCAGATCATGAAAGACGGTCAGCATGACCCGTCCGCCCTCGAAAACACGCCGGTGCGGACCTTTGTGAGGGCTCGGCCACACCTCTGTCAGTTGCGCGCTCAAAGCCGCAAGCTCGGGGAAAGCCGACAGCGCCCGTTCCGCATCCGCTTGCCGGAGCGGGAAGCCTTCAATGCTGACGAAATGAAGCTGCGCATCAGACGGCGCGGTCTTGAGGAACAGATCCCACAGCGCCAGAAAGTTCAGCCCGGTGCCAAAGCCCAGCTCGGCCACCACGGTCGGGCGGCCCCTGGCGAAGCGCTCAGGGAAGTTGGCAGCCTTGAGAAAGACCGAGCGGGTTTCCGCCAGGCCATCCTCGGCGGAGAAATAGACATCGCCCGCATCCAGAGCGACCGGGCCGGTTGCGGTCCAGTCAATCCGGGCATGGGGGCGCTTCAGGGCGTAAGGATCAGGATGTTCAGACATGACAGCGCCCGCCTTGGCCAAAGACCAGGGCGGGCGCAAGGGGAAATGTCAAATGCGCTGCGCGAGCGATTAGATCGTCGGCGCGTTGGAGCTGGCCTCTTCAAGCTCGGCGAAGCTCGGCTGGAAGCTGCTCGGCACATTGCCGCGGCCGATCTCGACGGAGATCTGGGCGGCGTTGCCATGCAGGTGCGCCACGAGCACAGCCTGGATGATCTTGTAGAAGGCGCCCTCTTCTTCGTAGATCTCGTTCAGGCGCGCCGCGAACGGGCCCACCAGGCCATAGGCCAGGAACACGCCGAGGAAGGTCCCCACCAGAGCCGAGCCGATCTTGGCGCCGAGCACGGTCGGCGGCGAGTCGATCGCGCCCATGGTCTTGATGATCCCCAGCACCGCGGCCACGATCCCCAGCGCGGGCAGGGCGTCGGCCATGCTCTGCAGGGCATGCGCGGGCGTGGCGGCCTCGTGATGGTGCTTCTCGATCTGCTTTTCCATCGCGTCCTCGACCTGATGCGGGTCCTCGAGGTTCATCGTCATCATCCGCAGCGTGTCGCAGATGAAGTCGATGGCGAAATGGTCCTTCATGATCTTCGGATAGGCGGAGAAGATCGAACTGTCGTGCGGGTTCTCGATATGAGATTCCAGCGCGATCACGCCCTTGGTCTTCATCGTCTTGGTCAGCTGGAACAGGAGGGTCAGCAGGTCCATGTAATCCTGCTTGCCCCATTTGGGCCCCGAGATCAGCTTGGCGAAGTCGCCGGCCGTCTTGGTGATCGTGCCCAGCGAGTTACTGATCAGGAAGGCGCCGATCGCGGCGCCGCCGATCATCATGAGTTCGAACGGCAAGGCCGCGACAATGATGTCGAAGTGCCCCCCGGCGAGCGTGAAGCCGCCGAACACCATGCCGAACAGGACAACAATCCCGATAATCTGAAACATTCCCACCACCCGTTCTAGGCGACATCCGAAGACCCGGCGGCTCCTGCCGCTCTGTCGCCTTCAGCGTCCGATTTCGGGACGGTTATACGCGCTGATGCTTAAGGCCCGGTTTGCGACGCGTTAGGAGCTGGGAAAGACTCTGGGGTTGGGGCGGAGCGTATCTGTGTGCATCGATTTAGTCACAAAAAAACAACGCGAGGAATCTCAATCTTTAATATCAACAGGGCGCATCAATCCAATTCCTATCGTAAATAAAATCATGGCAACAAAGTGAGCAAATAAAGTGCTAATCCCATATAGCACGTAATTTAATCCCATTATGTAAAATATCGCAAACGAAACCCAGCCAAACGCGAACAGGCCGCTCACTAAAGTAAATTCTTTGAGGTATTTAGTCATTTCAACGCTTCCGCATCAAATGAGGGTCAAACAACCCTTATAGACTCCACCGCCATGACATGAATGAGATAGGCCCTGTCAGCCCCTGACCTGCACAGCTGTTTGCGACGCACCATCTCTTAATGTCTTTCAAAATTGAACCAATCGCGCAATGGGATAGCCGCGACCCACATCGACAAAGAAAAACCTGCAACAAGCACACCGACGGCCACATGATTGGCATAGCCGCCGAACGAGAAGTAATTGAAGTATGCGTTCATAGCACTAGCCACCATTATTGCAGCAACAGAAACACCAAATACCTTGTGTGCGATCGAATATTTTTTCATGTCTCATTCACCCGCATTCCGCACCTTCAGGGCCGGAACTACCAGCGTTGAACACATCATAGGGAACACCAGCCCATTTAGCGACGCAGTTTCGGACTGAAACGAATAACCTCACGCCAGCCGTACGAGCCCCACGCATAGCCGCCCTGCTCTCATAGGCATGGACGCCGCTCACGGGCGGGCCTATGTCTGTAAGCCTATGAACCCGCCCTATGATCCCGCCAATCCATCGAGCCCTGATGTGCGCAGGCGCGCCTTCCGGCTGCTGTTCCTGTGCCTGATCGCGACCTCCATCGGCAATTCCATGCTGTTCGCGATCCTGCCGCCGCTGGCGCGAGAGCTAGAGGTGGACGAGATCTTCGTCGGGGCGATCTACACGCTTTCCGCCCTCCTCTTCCTGATCATGAGCCCGGTCTGGGGCGCCCTGTCGGACCGGCATGGCCGCCGCCCGCTGATCGTGTTCGGATTGTCGGCCTTTGCAGGCTCCTGCCTGGTCTTCGCCGCAGGCGCCTGGGCCGGTCAGGTGGGCCTCCTGCCGCCCATGGCCGCGATCATCGCCATGGCGCTGGCGCGCTCGATCTTTGGCGGGCTGGGCTCGGCCACCAACCCCTCCGCCCAGGCCTATGTGGCGGACCGCACCGAGCCGTCCCAGCGCACCCGCGCGCTGTCGAGCCTGACGGCAGCGTTCGGGCTGGGCACGGTGATCGGCCCGGCGCTGGCGGGGTTCTTCTCCCATCGGATCGGCATTTCCACCTTCATGGTGCTGGTCGCCATCATGGTGGGCATTGCGGCGGTCTGCGTGCGCCTGTTCCTGCCTGAACAGACCCCGCCCCAGAAAAAGGGCCGCCCGATCAATCCTCTGGTGCAATTCAGATTCGCCGGAGATCCGCGTCTCACCGCTTTCATGATCTATGGCTGCGCGATGTGGATGGCCCAGGCGGCGAGCCTGCAATCACTCAGCTTTTACATCATGGACCGTCTGGGCATGGACGCGGCGGGCGGTCTGCAACTGGGCTCCATCGCGCTGACCATGGGCGCGGCGGGGCTGATCTTCGCCCAGCTTGTCGTGATCCCCGTGCTGAACACCTCGCCTCGCGTCCTCATGATCATCGGCGCTGTGATGGTGGTTCTGGGCAACGCCACGATGATCTTCGCGCCCAATTATGTGGTCATCGTGATCGGCTACATGTTCAACAGTTTCGGCTTCGGGCTCGCGCGCTCGGGCTTCACTGCGGGCGCCTCGCTGGCGGTCGAGCCCGAGGAACAGGGCCGGGCGGCGGGTCTGACCACCGCCACGGCGGGCGTGGGCTTCATGATCGCGCCCATCACCGGGCTGTGGCTCTATCAGAGCGTGGCGCCGGCCGCGCCCTTCGAGCTCAACGCCAGCCTCGCCGTGATCGGCTGCGCGCTGGCGCTGCTGCATCCGCGGGTGCGGGAGACGACGGCGGCGCTGGTCCCCAATGTCGAGGACACGCCGCCCGCCTGAGCGAGGCTTACTGCGCCCGCGCCATCACCGCCTCATACGCGAGACGCCCGGCATAGCCATCCGGCGTGAGCCCGTTGGCGGCCTGGAAGGATTTGAGCGCCGCGCGGCTATTGGCCCCGAAAATGCCGTCCACGCCCCGCGTGTCATGACCGAGATCGGTCAGGGTCTGCTGCAGTTCGCGCGCCTGGGACCGGGTGATCGGGGGATTGTCTTGCGGCCAGTCCCCCGGCAGGGCGTCGAGACCCGACAGGCGCTTGGCGAGATAGCTGACCCCCAGCGCGTAGGCGGTGGAATTGTTATAGCGCATGATGACGTCGAAATTGGTGAAGGCCATGAAGGCCGGACCTGACGCGCCCGCAGGCAGCAGGATGCGGGCGGGGCGATAGAGATCATCCGGGCTCCATTCCCCGCTCACCGGCCGCACGCCATCCATGGCCCAGGCGGAGACGGCGCGGCGGTCGCGCTCTTCCCAGCCCGCAAAGTCAAAACCCTCCGGCAGAGCGACTTCGGTGACGACGGGCGCCCCGGTCTGCCAGCCCGCCCGCGCCAGAAGGTTCGCCGCAGACCCCAGCGCATCGGCTTCGGTCGTCCAGATGTCGCGATGCCCGTCACCATGAATATCGACGGCCCGCTCCATATAGGTGGTCGGTATGAACTGGGTCTGGCCCATGGCGCCCGCCCAGCTGCCCTTGAGCTGGTCCCGGTCGGCATAGCCGCGCTCGATCATGTCGGCGACCGCGAAGAGCTGGTTTTCGGCGAACTGACGGCGGCGACCTTCCCAGGCGAGAGTCGCCAGCGAGCGGACAATGTCGAAATCGCCCTGAATGACGCCATAGGCGCTCTCGAGCCCCCAGATCGCGGTCAGGATATCGGCGTCCACGCCGAACTGGGATTCGACCGTTTCCAGCGCCTCGCCATGAGTCGCCTGGGCGGACAGGCCGTTCTGGGTGCGCGCGTCAGAGGCGGCGCCCTCAAGATACTGCCAGACCGGACGTACGAATTCAGGCTGGGAGCGGTCGCGATCGATGATGCGGGAATCAGGCTCCAGCCCGTCCATCATCAGAGCAATGGTCGCAGGCTCGGCGCCATGTTCGGCGAGGCGGTCCCGGAAGCCGCTGGCCCAGTCCTCGAAGCTGGTCTCCTGCGCGCCCGCGGCGGCTGAAACCAGCACAGCCACGGCCAGAGCCGCGCTTTTGAACAGTGTGCGTACCATCATGATGTTCCTGAACTCGCCTTTGCGCCCCTCTCCGTAGCAGATGATAACGCTGCTCGCACACACTTGCGAGGCGCCAGAAGCGTTGACTCTGCGCTGAGGGTTGAGTAAATCGCGCCCTCTTGAATTTTCCGGGGGCCGTAATGTCCTCCACCCGCATTTAGCTAGGGCGACGACCATGAAAGTGCGCAGCTCCCTGAAGTCCTTGAAGAACCGCCACCGCGACTGTCAGGTCGTGCGCCGCCGCGGCAAGGTCTACGTGATCAACAAAACCGACCCGCGCTTCAAAGCCCGCGCCGGCTAGACAGCCGTGTCGCGCGCGGTTCTCTGGGACCTGGGTCATACCCTGGTCGACTGGGACCCGCGCCGGGTCTACAGATCCCTGTTATCTGA
>MDSZ01078571.1_pt1 | contig 15015 bp, 11 predicted proteins | sample 811201 | NCBI WGS metagenome assembly MDSZ01 (sample SAMN05326647, study PRJNA326480) | marine metagenome | isolation source: seawater | place: Indian Ocean: North | collected 2010
ACTATCTTAGGACTTACGTCCGGCGCTAAAGCATATATAGATCAATTTGATTCATCTGTGATCAAGTATCACCAGGACGAAACCACAGGTTTTCTTGAATTTCTAGAGGGTGAAACGATTGATGAAGTTAATGGTAATGGATCTGGCACTCTTATGCCTTCCGGAGCTGATGCTGACTCTGCCGCTTTCACAGAAAGTGGAATAGATATAACGAGCGGTGAAATACTTTACATTGATAATAGAGCTTCAATTACTAGAGATGTTGAACAGACAGAAGACTTAAAGGTCGTAGTACAATTATAGGATAGCAAATGCCAACACAACTTACAGATACCTTACTTTCCTCAACGTATAAAGACGACTTTAAGGATAGTAATAATTTTCATAGAATATTATTCAACTCAGGGCGTGCTCTGCAAGCAAGAGAACTTACTCAAATGCAGACCATCATCCAGAGAGAGATGGAAAGATTTGGTAAGAATATTTTTAAAGAAGGTGCAGCAGTAAATCCAGGTGGATTGCTTTTAAATAAAAGATATGAATTCATTAAGCTTGATACGGCTACAAATCCTCTTCCAACTGATGCTACAATATTAGCAAATATCGTAGGTTCTGAATTTACTGGTCAAACGTCTCAAGTCAAGTTTGTAGTTTTAGAAGTTCTTCAAGCGACTTCAACAGATCCTGCTACCCTTTATGTAAGATACACTGACACTTCAAGCGCCGTTTCTGGTGAAACATCGATTAGAGTTTCTCCGGCAGAGAATATTAGTTCTTCTGCTGTAACGTTGACTGTTCAAACTACCAACACAACTACTAATCCCGCTTCGGGAACTGGTTGTCGTGCTTCAGTGCATGGAGGAGATTTCTTTGCACAAGGACATTTTATAAACGTTCAACCTCAGTCAATACTTTTATCAAAGTATGCAAAGAATCCTACAAAGACAGTTGGGTTTAAAGTTATTGAAGATGTAGTGTCAACACAAGACGATACAAGCTTATTTGATAATCAAGGTGCAGTGCCAAACGTTACTGCTCCGGGAGCAGATAGACTTAGGATTAGACTCGAACTTACTACTCAAGACGTAATCGATTCTGCTGATAACTTTATTTTCTTTGCTGAAGTTGTTAATGGTACAGTGATGCAAACGGTGACCGGATTTGATCAATACAACAAGATCAATGACGTGCTTGCTGTTAGGGGAAAAGAGACTAACGGCGATTTTAATGTAAAAACATTTAGACTTAAATTTGATGAGAAGTATGATAAAGATAGCGCTTTAGCACCGGGTATCGGTACACTTGATGATACTAAACTTGTGCTTGGCGTTAGTCCTGGTACAGCATACGTCAATGGATATAGAGCTCATGTTCCTGTGCCTACTAGAATTAATGTTGATAAAGCACAAGATACAATCATTTTGAATAATGAGATATCTCCTGCATCTTATGGAAATTATGTAGATGTATTCGGAGATTTTTCAACTCAAACTGGATCAATGATTGAAAATAATTCACACTCTTCAACAATGACAGCAAATAATCCAGCTTTGCTTTCGACAAAAGCCGCATTTAATATCAACAAGCTTTATAGGGTTGAGTTAAGAAGAGCTGATCAATGGGATTCTGACATTTACAGTAAAGGATACGCAAGTAACGATACTAAAGCTGGAGATGATTTCGCTAACTACAATGTTTTTAGAGCTTGTAAAACTGGTAGAACTAAATCTAACGGCTATACTCCGAGTTCCGGAAATAAAGCGTTTAGAGTCAAATCTGCTATCACAGACATAGCACTAAGTGGTAATGATATTAAAATTACAGTTGATAGTAATGGAGTTAAAAATAGATTTTATGCTTCTGGAACTGCAAGAGGCGGTGAGAGAAGACCAGGATCTTTGCAAAACGGATCTCAAGTTTATCTTTCTGGGATAGACAATGGCGGTGCTGCTAATGACACGCGACTTAATGGCCAAAGATTTTATGTAGGAGACTTAGATTCAGCAACTAATCAGTTTACTTTGTATGCTGATGCTGACCTAACTACTAAGATTGATAATAGTCCAAGTTCTAAGAGTATCAATCAAACAAGTCAAGTAGTAGCAGATGCATCACCCGGAGCTAACGCCGCTGCAGATTGGGGAACTATTGGATTTGCTCATGTTAGGTATGTCGAAAAGATGGACAATATTAGATACCGAATATACTTACAAGATGTGCAAATGCATAAAGGTCAATCTTTTAGAGACGTAAGATCACTTGGCACTAATAACGATTTCTGTGCAACAATTATACCTGAAACAATTTCTAATGCTACTCAGCTTAAGGGTACCCAGAACAACACCTTGTTGTTTCCAATGCGGAATCCTAGAATTAAAACGCTTACTGACATTTCACTTGAAGTACAGAGATATTTTGAAATTGATATGAATAGTAACAATAGTGCTACTGTTCAGCTCACTGCAACTGGCGAGGCATTTGCAAATGCTTCGCAAATAGTTGCTGTTAATAAAACTTTAAAAAGACCGGCTCAAGGAACATTTGTGATACAAGGTTCGGGTAATAACACGCTGCAATATACTATAGGAGGCAGTGAGACTAACACTGACGTTATTGGAGTTATTGCAAAAGTTGCTAGAACTGCAGGAGCTGTAAGATCAAAAACACTCTCCCTCATGCCCAGCATAAGACTGAATCCGGATTCTTATCACGGAAGCCCAATCGTTCCTCAACAGTATTCTTTACGTAAAGCAGATGTACATTCGATCGAATTTATTACTGATGTAAATGGTGATTCGACTGATCTTAGTTCTAAATTTATATTTGATGGTGGACAGAGAGATAACTTCTATGACAATGGAAGATTAATTCTTAAAGGTGGATTTACTCAAAACGACCCGATAAAAGTTCGATTCAGGTATTTTCGTCATGGTACCACTGGAGATTTCTTTGCACCTCAGTCATATTCAACTATTGACTATTCCGCAATTCCAACTCATGAACTGGCCGATGGAACATTAGTTGATCTGAGAAGTGCTATTGACTTTAGACCAAGAAAAGCAAATCATAAGATACAGACTAACGCAAGTGCTGGCCTATTTGCTAACAAGCAACCCGGTTACGGTAACTATGAGTTCGGCTTTGGCTTAGCTGAAGGCAATCAAATAACTTATGATGATTCAAGTAATACTGGCCATGTCATTCCACTTATCACTAACACAGATTTTGTTCAGGCAGATGCAGAAGTGTATATGCCCAGGCATGATCTTCTGACTCTTAATCAGTCTGGAGAAATTGTTCACGTTAAAGGTGTATCTAATTTAGATCCTAAGTTTCCAGAACTTCCAGATAGATCTTTAGAGCTGTATCAAATTAAGATGCAACCCTATACAATTAATGATTCTGATCTTTCGACAGAGCTAGTTGAAACGCGTGGATATACGATGAAAGATATTGGATCTATTGAAAAGAGAGTTAACAGAGTTGAAGAACTCACTGCTTTGAGCTTGCTCGAACTTGATCTTAAGAGCTTTAGTGTGCTAGATTCTACTGGCGCAGATAGAACAAAAGCTGGATTTTTAGTAGATAATTTTAGAGATCACTTATCATCTGATCCTGGTAATATAGAGCATCAATCGGCGATTGATCCTACTACACAAACAATGCGACCTTCTTTTAATGAAGATGCAGTGAATCTTGTTTACGATTCAGATGCATCAACAAATACTATACTCAAGGGTGATAACATCTATCTTAAGTACAGTCACGTTAAACTTTTAGATCAACCCATCTATTCTCAAACCGAAAATATTAATCCTTTCCAAGTGATTGTTCATAGAGGAAAGATGAGACTTTCACCTGGATCTGATGATTGGACAGAAGTAAAAAGACTTCCGCCTAAGATCATTGACGGAGGATTTAGATTAAACCCACGCATGAATGGCCTATGGCAAAGATGGGGTTGGGGCTGGGGAGGTCAAAAACTTAATACTGCTGAAGGTTCTAGTCTTTTAGGCCAGACAAAAACTGATGGTTGGAGAAATAGGTCATCATCATGGGCTTCAGGTAATACATCTGTCACTCAAACTTGGCAACAAAGAACACGAGCGAGAGTAGTAGAAGGTGAAACTTTAAGAGAATTTATTGAAGATAAAGTGGTTGATGTTGCAGTCATACCTTGGGCAAGATCAAGATTTATTTCATTTTCAGCAAGAGGACTGAGACCTAACACTAGAGTCTTTCCTTACTTTGATGGCGTAAGAGTTGATCAGTGGGTTAGAGAATCAGACTTTATACCAGTTGCAGACGCTAGAGGAACTTCTAGAATTAATGCACAGTCTGGAGCTGGAATGAGACCTTCTAATCTGCCTGGTACAAGATTCAATCGAGCTACTTCACATCCTAAAGGAGCAACTAACTTGATTGCAGATGCTAAGGGTGAAGTGACTGGTAGTTTCTTTTTGCCTAACACTGATACTATTAGATTTAAAAGTGGTGAAAGGGAATTTAAACTATTAGACATCACAGTAGATAATGAAAAAGATGCCGCTTCAATAGGAAGAGTCATATATACTGCTACTGGAATACTTGAGACTAGACAAAGAAATTTCAGATCAACGCGTACGCTTGATCTTAAGACTGCTGCAGAAGTACAGAACGTTCAAACTACATGGAACACTAGTGATGATGATGACGATGGTGATACTGATCCGCTTGCACAGAGTTTTAGAATAACAGTTCCGAATGGAGTTTTCTGCACAAAGGTTGGATTTAGATTTGCTACTAAAGATGCTATTATTCCAGTCCAGTGTCAACTTAGACCTCTAGTTAACGGTCATCCTTCTTCAACAGAAATTCTTCCAGGAGCTTCTAAGTTTCTAGAACCTTCGCTGGTTAATACATCATCTGACGGTCAAACATTAACTTTCTTTGAATGGGATGAACCAGTATATCTTAATTCTGGTGTAGAGTACGCTGTCGTTCTTTTAGCTGAATCAATTGACTATAATGTATATGTAGCTCAAACTGGTGAGTTTATATTTGGTTCGACTGAAAAGAAAATCACTAAGCAACCTTCAATGGGATCGATGTTTAAATCGCAGAATGGTAGTACTTGGGAGCCGGCTCAAAACTTTGACATGGCTTTTGAATTACATATAGCGGACTTTGAAAGAACTGGAAGTGCATTTTTACAGAATCAACATCCACCTCAAGAACTATTAGGAATTGATCCTTTTAGTGTTACTTCTGGTGATAAGACAGTTACGGTTTACCAACCAGATCACGGATTTAAGAGAACTGATAGAGTGCATATTGATGGTGTTGCAGCTAGTATTGCTGGCGTTCCTTCAGCATGGTTCAACACAGTTACAAGTGGAACGCTAGGAACACCTCACACTATCACTAATGCAGAAAATGATTACTATCAGTTTGAGCTGCATGGGGGAGCACCAACACCAAATCTGACTACAACCGGAGGAGGTAATAGTGTCTTTGCTGATAAAAACGTACCGTTTCAGGTAGCTTGGTTAAATCTTCAAACGCTTGTGCCACCAACTTGTGCACTATCGGCACAAGGCAAATTCACTTCTGCACAGTCTATAGCTCAAGAGAATCCTTCAGCTGACTATGCAAAGGATGGAGCGTACAGTGTTCTAGCGTTAGGACAGAATAATTATTTTCCTGGACCTAGAATGATACCTTCAGAAACTAACAATAATAACAATATTGGAGTAGGCCTCAAGTCTACAGATATTTTGGTTGACATGTCAAATGGAGTTAGTAGAGTAAGCCCTGTCATTGATATGCAAAGAGCTTCACTGTGGTGCATTCATAATAGAATTGACTGGAAAGATGCTTCATCAGGTGGTACATACATGGATCCTGCTCAAGGTAATCAGGTGTTCTTTACACCAGAAACTGATGAGAATGGTGGCACCTCTATTGCTAAGCATATCACTAGAACTGTAGAGCTTGAAGTTGATGCAGTAGGATTGAAAGTTTTTCTTGCTGTAAATAGGCCTTCAGCTGCTGCGTTTGATCTGTATCATAAGACCACTACAGACGATGGCGATTTAAGAGTTATTCCATGGGTTTATCAAGCCCCGGAAGCAGAATTAGCTCCAGACGATGATCCAGAAGTTTTTAGAGAATATGAGTTTACGATTGGAGGACAAGGCGGAAACTTAGAGCCCTTTACAAAATATCAATTGAAGATCGTTATGAAGAGTTTTCAGCAGCAAGCAGTACCATCATTTAGAGATCTTAGAGTAATTTCAATGGGGACTTAATCATGAATGCTAGGAAAAATCTTATTCCAAAAGGACCTAGATATGCTGAAGTAGAAGGATCTACTTTAATAAGAGATAAGCATAACAATGCTATACTTGAAACTGATCAGATGAAAATAAATAAGGCAAGAATAGAAAAGGCTAGAAGAAAGGCTGAGTTAGAAGAGATGCAACATTTAAAGGGTGAAGTTGCAGAATTAAAAGATATGATGAAAGTTTTAATAGAAAAAATAAACTAGGAGAAATAAATGCCACGCAAAATTCAAGTTGACATCAATGACCTAGTCGAAGACTGGAGAGTTGATACCAATACGCTGGCCAATCAAGTCGGTGAACTGGATGATCTAACTGATAGTGGCCAAACGGTTGTATCTTCAATCAACAACATAACTGCTATTAATGATAGAACTAAGCTTGTAGCGCAAAGAGTTCTGGGATTGATTGATTCGCACTATGATTCAACATTTCCTCTTAGGACGCATGACATAGGCGATTCGAATGTAACTCAAGAGAAGATGGCAAACAATTCTGTCTTCACTATTAATATTAAAGATCTCAATGTGACTACTGCTAAACTAGCAGACAACTCAGTTGTTGCAGGTAAAGCATTAAATCTTGATTCGAATGCGTATGCAACAGGTTCAATATCGATACATAAGCTCAAGACAGATCTTATAGATTCATCGAGATTAAAGACTAACGCTGTTTCAAGAATAAAGATACAGGATTCAGCAGTCAATAATGCGAAGATTGATGCAGATGCTATTACTCTTCGTAACATGCATCCAAATTCAGTTGACTCAAATACTTTGATTGGTTTAACTGTTAAGACTACTCATTTGCAAGATCGTGCTGTTACTAATCAAAAGATTGATTCAGATGCTATTACTCTTCGTAATATGACAAATAACTCTGTCGATTCAGCTGCTCTTATCAATTTATCTGTTAAAACCTCACACATACAAAACAGTGTAGTTACAGAAGCAAAAATAGATGATAGTGCTATATCTCTGCGAACAATGGGCAATAATGCAGTAGATTCTGCAGCAATTATTAATGGATCAATTTCTACTCCTAAAGTGCAGAATTTTGCTATTGAGAACCTTCAACTTGCTACTGATGCTGTTGAGCTTCGTAATATGTCAAATAACTCTGTCGATTCTTTATCGATAACTGCATTATCAATACGTACTAATCATTTACAAAATGACGCAGTAACTACTGTTAAGATAAATGATGATGCTGTTACTCAATCTAAAATGGCAGATAGTTCTGTTGGTACTGCTCAATTAAATTCTAGTAGCGTAACTACTGTTAAGATAGCTGATAATTCTGTCATAGCTGGTAAAGCTCTGGATCTTGATTCAAATGCTTATGCTGCAAATTCTATATCACATGGAAAATTAAAAGATAACTCGATTGCAAGTAGACATTATATTGATAATTCTATTGATGGAGATCATCTTTCGGATAATACAGTAACAACTAGGCATTATGTTGATTCATCTCTAGAAAACGTGAATATTAAACAGAATCAAATAACTGCAAATAAGTTTAAAGACAGAATAACTTTTTCAATTTTTGATGACAGTAACAACGCGTTGATCACACTGCACTCGCCTGGATCCATATCATAAGGAGAGTATATTATGGCAATTAGAAGGCCTCTTTACTATGAAAAGAACGTCATTGATTCCGACGGCACAATTACACAAATAAATCTTAAAGAGATGGCCGATTCGGACATAACGGCCATGCGTGACTATTGCAATTGGGTGTATTCAAGATATCCAATAACAGGCGCGATAGATATTGGTAGTAACGCTGATGCTTATCTTAATGGCACTAACACTGCAACAACAACGGCAAGGTATTGGCAAGACAGTTGGCATACTTTATCTGATACGAGACGTATACCTTCATCTGGTACTGATCATCCTCACTCTTTTCAAGGCGCTGGTGGGAGTGTGTCATTGTATACTGCAAACACATTTGAATTTAAAACTTTTTGGCCAAAAAATCCTTTAACAGACACTGATTCAAATTGGGATAGCACTAATACGCTAAAATTGTATTGGGATAAGTCTGATGGAGGAGTTAATAATAGAAATGATTATGATTATCCTATTTATAGAGATTCTGATGGATCTGGAAATATAGTATTGAAATCTATGTCTCAACAAGACATGTATGATACGTTTTATGCAGATGCGCTCGATGAGCAAGTCACTACTCTCGATACTTCTAGTTTATATTATGTTAAAGCAACTTTATCATCAGGTACTGGTTTTTATGGGGGAGAGGGAAATCCTTTAAATAAACCGTATAATACGCCAAATTATGATTCAGACTTAACAAGAAGTAACCCACACGGAAAGGTTACTATGTCCATCACCAACCGAGGCACTGGTAATCGAGTGGGTGAAGGTAATAACGGTACTGGTAATAATGCACTTTTGACAATTCAAGATCTTGATGATAGCACTTATTTTGGTTTACCAAATAATACTGGACTTCCTTACCGTTCTTTTCAGAATACAATTCATGATCTTTCATTGAACAACTTTAATGATGGGTTGGTTTCTGTATATGGTAGTGGAACTACAGATATGGATTATTACATGTTTATGTATTCTAAAAAACCTGGATTTAAACAATTAGTAAGATTTCAAGACAGTGATAGATCAAAAGGTCTTCAGTTGTATAAAATGACTCACAGGCAGGACCGGTATGAATATATTACTGGTGGAGAAGATAGAACATGCCTTGCCTCATTAGTCGGAAGAGACATGGCGGCATATATAGCTTGGAAAGCTCCTAAGAAAAGAGTTAGATATAAATGGCAAGATAGTACAGGAGGTCCTGGAATTACAAGAAGTGATGCAATTTTTGATAGTAGACTTGACGGAAGTACAGTAACTGTACAAAGCGTATCAGGACCAGATAATTACAGGATGCAGCAATGGCCGCACGGAAGCGAAGTTTCGGTGCCAGGTGAAATTTATCTAAAGACTTGCTTTGTGGATTCGACATATTAAAGAGGAAAAAATGGCAGAGAAAAAACTAACGTTTATTACAGCACACTACACTAATCCTGAAAGAAGCAACGTGGCTGTAATATATGCTCATGAAAATGGCCGTCTTAAGATAGATTATTGTGCGCCTAAGATAGGTGAACCTGTATTTGATGCAGCTCTAGAACATTTTGATCTTGAAGATCTACCTGATATGACATACAAGTATTATCAAGGTCAAAGGCGTGCTTATGAGCAAGAAGTGATTCAGATAGCAGAAAAAGAAGGATTGATTTGGGATATTGAAAAGGCAGATACAGATATGTTGTATAGAGGATTTGCCTCAGTCATATTTGGAAAAGATCATAACAAAGATCCAGATCACAAAGAAAAACTTTTTATATTTAAGCTTCAGTTATTTGAACTTCCACAATTCAGAACTAGCAAAAATAAACAGCTTAAAACAAAAATGAGAAAAGCACAAAATATTATTGAGCTTGTTGGTCTTGCGGCAGAGATGTGGAATGAAATTTATTCCACCACCCCTGATTCTTCAGAAACTGAAAGCGCTGATTAAACAGATAGACATCATATTGACTTTCTTCCTCGGTAATAGTTTGATATGAGCAGTATGTCTCTGGGAACATCTTAGGTTTAAAGTGTTCCCAGAGATATTCATCTATTCCTCTCCAGTATTTCACCATAAACCAATCTTCATTATCTTTAATCTTATCGTGTATTTTCGATAAGTCACCTTTCCAAGATATTATGCTAGAGTTGATTGGATTCCAGTCATACATCTTACCATCTTTTCTCCACCAGGCATGACATACGTGCAAGTCATTTGTCAAATACTTGTTACAATCTCCCTTAATGATCGTGTCTAGATCGAAGTAGATATTTTGCCCATCTCTATAGCGATCAAACATAAGTAACTTATTAAAAGTCTTATACTCATCATCATAAACATTATCTCTTATGACTTCAAACTCATCGTACTCAATAAATGAGTATGTGTCTATCATATGTTTTAGCTGATGTTCATACCACTCATCATACCTATCTCCATATCTAGCGCATATGACTCTAATCATCACCTTCCTCTAAAAATTTTTTTATATCATCAGAGCCTATACGTTTTTTTCTTAAAGGATTAGTTGAAAATGGCTTGCTGCAATATTGATAGCATACTTCCTTTGCTTCTTCGGGTCTGTTAATTAAGACATCAAACCAATCTATCCATTCTTCACTAGTTATGATATCTTCTATTTTTTCAACGTTCTCAACTTTTAACTTTTCTTTTAACAAGCTCTTTACATACTGTTTATTGTGTTCTCCGTCAATCCAACAACATGGCAGCAAGTAGCCTGAGTTAACATATGCTATCTCTCTAACATTAGTTACTTTCTTTTCATCAACGTACGTAGTTTTAACACATTTTGGAAATAGAGGTCTCACGTTAAGTATCCTGTTCCAATAATATTTGCATAGTTAAATATCTCGTTCTTTGGTCTTAAAGGATCATGTCCTTCCTTTTTAAATCGTGATGAAATGTTTAAAACGAGCTTTATGCCATTAGCGTCTGCTATTTTCATAGCTTCTTCTATAGAATCTTCATTATATGAAAAAACTATATATTGCCACTCAACTTCTAGTCCTTCATTTTTTGCAATAAGCATTAATTCAAAAAGTCTTACACCATCTTGACCTATTCTATACTTATGGCTTTGTTCAGGTAAACCGTCAATTCCGAATATCCATTTTGCTTTAGGATTAGCTCTGAAAAATTCTCGATATTGCTTATTCGTAATATGCTTAGGAGTTGCGGCCGTGTGAATAGTACATTTGAGATCGCACCACCAGTGATGCTTGAGTATTTCTTCTAAGTGAGGATACAGTATAGGATCTGACATCTGTCCGCATAGTGAAGATCCTTTAAAGAAGGTATGCAATTTCTTCCAATTTTCAATAGATATATCTTTGCTATCAATTCCACCAGCTTTAATTCCTTTTTTACGATTCCACTGCCTCATACATTTAGGACATTCTAGTGTGCATTTGTTAGTAATATCCATTGTTACTGTTTCATTTCTTCTCCCTCTATGAGTTAATAACCACTGTTTTATTTCTTCTCTTGACATCTGTTCATCGTCAAACGATCTATAAAATTCTTTATTTACATGATGTAGTAGATGCGCTTTTTCTGGCAAGTGCGGATGCATTCTATCAAGAATGAAGTTCCACGATTCTGGTAAATGTTTAAGTGGCACATCATATTTTTCAATTATATAAGAAAAAAATATTTCATTATTTGGCCACCATTTGCTGTGTATTTCTTCCGGATAAAGATTGTCATCTATAGCTTCTTTAAGTTTATCAAAACATTCCTGCTCTCTTTCTCTAAATTTTAATTTTGCAATAGCGTGTCTATTTCCAGCTAAGACACCGGTGTTAATTAAACTGTGATCTCCTTGAATATCTTCTAACTCTAGCATAGCTCTCTTAGCGCATGTTTTTACGTATACGTTCATCTTATCAAACGTATCATTATTGATATGCCATGACAAATCTCTATGCTTTGTTCCTAAAGTTGTCCAGTCTCTTTCAAGCTTATGCGCATGGATGATGTTAAAGTCTAAATGCTCAAATATATTTTCTCCACTGAATGGTACTATATCAAAATCAATATACACTACCTCATCATATTCTTCTGAGTATTGTTCAAATTGGTGTATCTTTGTAAAATTAATATCATCATAGTGATGTGTTTCAGGCGTGATTAAGATATAATCAGCATTGCATTTTTTAGCCCAGCTTTCTTGAGCTGTCTTAATATGATGTCTATATCTCATAAACTGAGCTTGCTTATACGGAGATGCAGATTTATGAGGATCTACTTTGTCCTGATAAATGCTATAAATCAACCTTGTCATTTAATATACACCAGTCTAATAGATAGTCAAATCTTTTGTTAATACAATGCACTATTTTTGCTGTTGGAGGAATTTTTAAATCTTTATCAAAGAAGTAGTGCCATTGATTGTCTAACAGTCTAACCTTTACATTATTTATTGCTGATTTGTATCCCCATATAGTTTCATTATCCCATCCAAACATTTCTCTTATATGATCAGGCCACATGTTTGGTTCTTCATATTTAAGATCATCCATGAGATTTATAGTTTCATCGAACTCTCCAAAATAATCTAGCTTTTTAAGATTCTCTGCAGATATTCCTACAATACCTGTGTTGTAAACTACTGTTAGATCTACATTTAAGTTTGGAGGAGCTTCAAGAGTTAGCATAGCTCTAGTGTTCCAGTACTTAGCGCTCGGTGATCTATTACTAGGTGCTGACCAGTTTCTTAAGCGATCTATGCTAATCTCCACATCTCTTTTATTAGTTAATATGGCAACTCCCTTTTGCAAATTCCAAAAATCAAAGAAACATTCATTTGTGATTGGCACTGCATCAAAGTCTAAGTATAATATCTCATCATATCCTTCTTCCATCAATTGATACATTAAGTGGATCTTATAAAAGTTCACGATATTATATCCAGTGATTTGAGGATATTTTTCTAGGAATTTAGACTCAAAGGAATCATAAAATGAATCTCTTCTATAAAGTCGATACTCCACTCCAATAGCTTGAGAATATTTTCTATGCATTCTCTCAAGCCAATTTTCATATGTCTTAAATAATATTTTTGTTTTTTTAGTCTTAGACATTTTATCTACATCCCAATTATATGCCGGCTGATCATCTAGCATATTTTCTGGAATGTCGATATATAGACTATAGATAATTCTTTTCATAACGTTATATATGCCTACTCGAAATTATAAAAAATTATTCAACCTTCTTGATAATGTGGCAAGAAAAGATCCTGAGTCAGTCTTAAGGATATTAAATCATGTGAACGAGAATCAGGTTAAGAATAAAAGATGGTTGATTGAATCTATGGAGCAATACATAGGAATGATTCATAAGCCTAAGGTTGTTATTGCTGCAGGTTGGTATGGTTTACTTGGACATATGATAAGTGAGTCTATCGAAACAGAAGAGATTGTGTCTTTTGATATGGATCCTGCATGTAAGAAGTATGGCAAGAGATTATATCCTCAAATACAACACAAGACTATTCAAGTAAAAGACCACGATCCTTATTGGTATGATGTTCTTATATGTACGTCATGCGAGCATTTCTCCGATGATGAATTAAATACCTGGCTTGGCAAACGGAAGAAGGGTTCTCTTGTCCTCCTCCAGTCTAATAACTATTATATCACAGAACACACCAATTGTAAAGGAAAAATTGAAAATTTTATTGATTCAGTTCATTTGAAAAAGATAATTGAAGCAGATACATTATCAATGGAATCTTATGATAGGTTCATGTTGATTGGATTATAAATAGAACTAGACAACCTTCAGATGAGTAAGAAATGGCCCAATATGAAGAATTATCGATAGATAAGGGATCAGATGTAACGATTCGTCTTGAGTGTATTAATCCAAATGGCACTGCTAAAGATCTGCTGAATTATTCAGTTGCCGGTAAGATTAAAAAGACATATAACACATCTGATTCTGATGCAACATCGTTTTCAACATCCGTATTATCACCTGCCGCAGATGGCGTGATAGAATTAAGTTTAAGCAACTCTCAAACTTCCGGTTTAGCTGCTGGACGTCATGTCTATGATGTAGAGATTACTAGGCAAGACAGCAGTGGAACTAACATTATTGAAAGAATTATTGAAGGAATTATGACAGTAAAGCCAGCAGTAACTTGAGACTAGGAGACTGATATGACTACACGCGTAAAGGTAGTAGTTGATAAAACTATAGTCAAGCAAGTTACTATTGGCGTTCCTTTTAGTTCAGCCAGATCTACAACTGGTACTATAAGGAACTTAGGTGACGTTGAACAGAATAGAGCTCCTAAGAATCATGATCTTTTAAGATATGATTCTGCCAATGCACTCTGGAGATATGAAGATCTTACACGTATCTTTGGAGAAGATATTACTATCAATAATAATAGTAATGTCGGTGGTAGTCTTAGTTATGATTCTGATTCGGGAGGAGTTGCTTCTTTACGTTTCACCGGTCCTACAGCGTCAGAAATAAGAGCTGTATTTTCAAGTGGATCTACTAACTCTGGCGATTTATCATACGATTCTACTACTGGTCAGTTTTCATTTGCTGATTCTAATTTTGCTAGAACTGATCGCAGAGACATATATCATAATGGCTTAAAACTACCCACAAATCAAACTATAAATTTTAAAGATTCTTCTACTACTATAAAAGAATCTTCAGGCTCGTTTGAGTTAAGAAATAAGTCTGGTAATATTAATATCATTCCTAATGACGGAAGCTCATTAGTTGTTAAGTCTGACAGCGATGGCAGCCTGATTATAAAGGGAAGTGATGCTGGTGGTGTACAACTTTATCATACTGGAGGCGTAGAAAGATTTACTACCACTGATTCTGGTGTTAGAATTAAAGGTGATTTTATTGTCGATTCTAACTCTATCATCAATGGTACACTTTATGTTAGTCAAGCGACTACATTAAATAGCACTCTTTTAGTAGAAGATTCTACTCATATAAAAGACGGTCTGACTGTCGATAGTGATTTACTTGTTAAAGGCAACACTAACATTAACGGCAACGCTAGTATTACTGGTAACGCCGATAT
>MDSZ01191445.1_pt1 | contig 15015 bp, 6 predicted proteins | sample 811201 | NCBI WGS metagenome assembly MDSZ01 (sample SAMN05326647, study PRJNA326480) | marine metagenome | isolation source: seawater | place: Indian Ocean: North | collected 2010
ATACTTTTGACTACACCCTTGCTAAAGTTGGTGATGACATTACGATTACTTTTAGCTCAAGCGAGATTATACAAGCACCTACCGTTAGCATCGGCTACCAGGAAGCATCAGTCAGCGGCAATGGTACAGGTATATCCTGGACCGCGGCTCGCAATATGGTAGAAGATGATTTTGATGGAGACGTTCCTTTCACGATTGATTTCTTAGATCTAGCTGGTAATACCGGTGAGCAAATTATCCTAACTACCGACTCTAGTGGTATTGTCTTTGATAAGATTGCGCCTCATCTACCTGATGTTACAATTGAGTCTGATAACATTTATGACATAAGTCTTGCAAAAATTGATGATAATGTTATTCTTTCGTTTACTTCAAACGAGGCTATCCAGCCGCCTAACGTAACAATTGGTGGGCAAGATGCAGAGGTTAGTGGTGACAGTGTTAGTTGGAGCGCTGTGAGAAACTATGATGAATTTATCCCTGACCCAGATGGAGTTATTGAATTCTCAATAGACTATCTAGACCTCGCAGGAAATTTTGGCTCCCAGGTTGACTCCACTACAGATGAAAGCTCGGTTACTTTTGATAGAACTCTGCCGGAGATGACTTTAATTGAGATTGTTTCAGATAATTATTATGATTCAACTCTGGCGATGGTTGCTGATGAACTGACACTAATATTTACAAGCAGCGAAAACATTCAGGCACCACCTACTGTCGTGATAGGTGATTCCGTTGTTAGCGTTAGTGGTTTTGGCACCTCATGGAGTGCGGTTAGAACCATGCTCAGCGATGATCAAGAGGGTGAGGTTGTATTTAGTATAGACTACTTAGATATGGCTGGTAACCCTGGAATTCAAAACACAGAGTCGACTAATGAAAGTAAAATCATTTTTGACCGTACTTTGCCTTTTATGGACATTATTTCAATGAGTTCCGATAATGACTATGATCCGCTTTTAGCTAAGATAGCTGATACAACCATTTTATCATTCACATCAAGTGAAAATATTCAGGCTGTAAGTGTTACTATTGATGGTGACTCTGCAATTGTCTCAGGCGATGGCGTAAACTGGACCGCTACTATAGAAATGGATCAGGAAAATACTGAATCAGAATTACCGTTTACCATTGATTATATTGATCTTGCTGGAAATGTTGGTATCCAAGATGTAATAACCTCAGACTCAATCTTAGTAAGATTTGACATGACCGATCCGGTGGTTTCAGATGTTTTCATCAGTTCAAACAATGAGTATGATAGTACCTTGGCGATGATTGGAGATACTGTTTTTATTGAATTTATTTCAAGTGAAATCGCACAAGTTCCTGATGTCTTAATTGGTTCAAGATCAGCAATGGTTTCTGGAGACGGTAATAACTGGCTTGCAGTTTTAGAAATGGACGAAACCGATATTGAGGGTGATATTGCTTTTACAATTGACTATTTAGACCTAGCTGGAAACCAAGGTGGTCAAAGGTTAAACACCGATGATGATAGCGCTGTCCTATTTGATAGAACCAATCCAGAGATGATTGATGTTTCAATTGAGTCTAATAACATTTATGATAACAGTCTGGCAATGATAGGTGATTCTGTGATGATATCACTTGTCTCTAGCGAGAATGTTCAAGAACCTAGTGTTATGATTGCTGGTTTATTTGCAAACGTGACGGGAGATGGCACATACTGGAATGCGGTTGCAGAGATGAGTGAGGAAAACATCGAGGGTGTGATTGAGATCGAAATTGATTATATGGATCTCGCTGGTAACATTTCAAGAACATTATCAGTTACTGACACTAGTAGTGTGAGGTTTGATAAGACATTACCGGCCATGACTTCTGTTACAGTTGGATCAAACAATATTTATGATCCTCTGCTTGCTACAGTCGAGAATACGATCATGATTACCTTTACCCCTGATGAAACAATACAGATTCCAAGTGTATTCATTGCTGGAGATACGGCTGATGTAAGTGGAGATGGTAGCTCATGGACAGCTTCAAGATTAATGAATGAGAATGATATTGATGGTGAAATCAGTTTTGTAATTGACTATTTAGATCTAGCAGGTAATTATTCACAATCGTTAACAACAACGGATAGTTCAGCTGTGAGGTTCGACAAAACGTTGCCGTTGTTACCGGAGATTTCTATCTTTTCAAGCAATATTTATGACTCAACCTTAGCAACTAGTGGGAATACAGCTACCATTAACTTTGTTTCTAATGAGATAATCCAAACTCCACAGGTGCTAATCCAAGGAGATACTGCCATCGTCTCTGGAGATGGATATACTTGGTCAGCTATTCAAGTTCTTAGCCAAGAAAACATTGATGGCCCCGTTGATTTTAGTATTGATTATTTAGATCTTGCTGGAAACTTTTCACAATCTACTCAAACTACCGATGAGACCGCAGTTCTCTTTGATAAGACACTTCCTGTAATAACAGATTTTACTATTAGCTCCAGCAACTCATCTAGTTCAATCTATGCAATTGAGGGTGATTCAATTACTATTTCTTTCAATTCAAGCGAAAGTATTATGGCTCCTACTGTGATGATTTCTGGACAAGAAGCTACTATTCAAGGCGATAGTACAATATGGTCAGCATCTAGAGTTATTAATTCAGGTGATGACGAGGGATTAGTTTTATATAACGTGGAATACCTGGATCTTGCTGGTAATGTTGGCATTGAAAATAGCGATCAGACAACGGACTCTTCTAAAGTTATTTATGATAGGACTTCTCCACAGGGATTTGCAGTTAACGATGGTCAAAGTGACGATATCTCATTCACAGGCTCTGATTCAGTGTTATCAGCGAATTGGGATTCATTTTTTGATGATATATCTGGAGTTGATTATTATGAGTTCTCTGTAGGCAGCTCTGCTGGTCAAGCGGATGTTGTTGATTGGACGATTAATGGTCTTGATACCACGATGGAAGTAGGTGGACTAGCGCTTTCACACACCGTGACTTATTACGTTAGTGTTAGGGCTGTTGATGTGGCTGGAAACACATCAAGTCTAATTGTATCTGATGGTATCACTGTGGATTTGGTAGGACCATCTGCTGGTCATGTTTTTGATGGTGAAACCGGTGACATTGACTGGACAAACTCAATGAGCTCTTTATCAGGCAATTGGACTGATTTTTCTGATAATCTTAGTGGCCTAAGTTCTTACCAGTATGCAATCGGAACAGAGCTTGATAGCTTTTCTCTAGTTAGTTGGCGGTCTGTTGGGATTGATACTATTATTACAGAGCCCGAGCTTGATCTTGTAAGCGGGACCACATATTACGTATTTGTTCGAGCGTTAGATAGTGCGCTAAATATTGGGCCATCGGCATCAAGCGATGGTATAACCGTAGACTTGCTGGCTCCAGAAATCGCTGCTGTAAACGATGGTATTTTAGAAGAGGACATTGATTGGCAATCCTCAGATTCAACGCTATCTTTTACATGGTCAGGAAGTGACTTAAGGGAGATCTATTTTTATGAATATAGTATTGGATCCAGCCCTGGTGATACGAGTGTAAGAGGGTGGACAGACAATGGATCAAACGTTAGTGTTACTGTAGATAGCCTGAGTCTATCGCATGAGCAAGTTTTATACGGAAATGTAAGAGTTATTGATCTCGCAGGAAATGTTTCTGAGGTAGCAAGTACTGATGGTATTACCATTGATACAGTCTCTCCAAAATCAGGAGCAGTTATTGAGGGCTTGGGAGTAGATCTTGACTTTACAGCTACATTAGACTCTTTAACAGCAACGTGGTTCGGATTTAATGATATTTTGAGTGACATTTCCTATTACGAATATTCAGTGGGAACAACTTATAGTGGTTCTGATATACTTGGTTGGACTTTTACAAATGATACAAGCATGATTCTAAATAATATCACACTTGAAAATGGATCTCAATATTTTGTTAGTGTCAGAGCTTATGACCTTGCCTTTAATGTCTCTGACAGTATCAGCTCAAATGGTGTTATTACTGACATCGATATGCCAATTGCTGGTTCTGTTAGCGATGGATTAATCGAAGACGAATCTTGGACAAATTCCTTTAACACATTATCAGGTAATTGGACTGGTTTTGAGGATTCTATTAGCGGGATTGAATTTTATGAATACGCCATAGGAACAGGGCAAGGGGATAATGATATAGTTGACTGGACGAGCGTTGGTGTAGATACTTTCTTTGTCAACGATGATCTTGAACTCATCAGTGGTAATCAATACTTTTCATCCGTCCGTGCTACGGACTATGCAGGCAATACAAGTACAATCGCTGTGAGCAATGGAACTATGGTTGATCAAATCAATCCTATAGTTGGTGTTCCAGTTGATGGTCTCTTAGAAGAAGATATAGATTGGCAGTCTTCAAAAACAGCATTCAGCTTTAGCTGGAATGCAAGCGATAGTCGTTCACGTCAGCTTGATAGTTTTGAATATTCTTTGAGCACTGTTTCAGGCGATTCTGATATAGTTAATTGGACTGATAACGGTAGCGAGACTTCAGTTACTGTAACTAGTTTAGAGCTTGAAGAGGGAAGCACATATTTCGCTAATATAAGAGCGTATGATGCTGCTGGAAACCGTTCTGATATATCTAGCAGTGATGGTGTCGTGATCGATGCAACCGAGCCTGATGCAGGATTTGTCTATGATGGATTGGATAGTCTAGAGATAGACTTGGTATTTACTTCAAATGATTCTTCGCTAGAAGCAAGTTGGAATGGATTTTCCGATGATTTAAGTGGAATTAAATTCTATGAGGTTGCCATCGGCACTGCAGAAGGCGACACAAATATTCTAAGTTGGCACAATGTATCACTAGATACTCACATTGTTTATTCTGACACTGATATCAGTAATGGAACCCAGTATTATGTCTCTGTGAGGGCACTTGATCAGGCTTTCAATGTTTCTGAAACTATTTCTTCCGATGGTGTGGTAGTAGATGTACAGCCACCAATGACAGGTTTGATTTTTGATGGAAGCAGCGCTGATATAGATTTACTTAATCAAAATGAAATTTTATCGGCGAACTGGTCGGGCTTTTATGATTCTCTAAGCGGAATATTTGAGTATCAGGTTGCTGTTGGTTTTGACAGTTTATCAAACGATCAAATAGATTGGACTTCAACTGGAACAAATACTTCAATTGTTTTTGATAGCCTTACACTTGTAGATCCAAGTAAATACTATATATCTGTCAGGGCTATTGATAATGTTGGAAACATATCTCCAGTTTTTAGCTCTGATGGTGTGGTGGTTGATGGAACAGGACCAATGATTTCTAGTCAATCAGTAGAAAGCGGAAGCTATTTTTCTCTTGTTGATACTTTTAAAGTAGATTTTATTTATTCAGAGGCTTTGGAAAGTGTGGAAGTATTTGTTTCGGACTTTATTACTGGAACATATGACTATAGCTATTCAGAAAATGTGCTTCAAGTTGCCTTTGTTGGTCCTTTCGCAAGCCTTGATACTATAAGAATTACACCTGTTGCTGTTGACGCAGTGGGAAATGTATCGGATACTCTTGAGCATGAGTTTTATGGTGCTCTTCTTGGTGATTTTAATGATGATTTGGTTATTAATGCCTACGATCTTGGCCAGTTTATGGTGGCATGGGATAATAACGACCTATACTATGATATTGGTCCAGTTGGAGGAGAGGTTCCAAACTTAATTCCTGATCAGGATGGTACTTTTAGTGTTAGAGACGCAATGGCATTTAGGAGGATGTGGTACTGGTCTAACTCTAATATTGCTAACGTACTTGCGGTAGGTATGCCCGTTGGCTCACCAATTGATATGTACCAATCTGGTAATCAGATTATTGTAGACCTTCCTGATGAGGTTGTTGCATCCGAACTTGTATTAGATTACCCTCGCGAGGATATGATAATTTCAAATAACACCGATATTCAGAGAGAAAATGACATTGTTATATCCAAGGTTCATGAAAAAGAATTAGTATTTCAGCAGGTTAATGGTTTTGCGACAGTTGATGGCGAAATTTTTGAGAAAGAAATTATATTTAATGTTAGCGGTGTACCAGCAAACCAGAATGTACAGCTGGTTATAGATTATCAATTGATGGGTGAGGATAATCAGGTCTTATACCAAGGAACACAGCAAATTAACTTTACTCCGATGCCTTTGGAGTTCGCATTATCCCAGAATTATCCGAATCCATTTAATCCCGTTACGCACATTAAATACGATCTTCCAGAGAAGTCCGATGTGGTCCTACTGATCTATGATATAATGGGTCGAGAGGTTGCCACACTCATCAATCAACAACAAGAGCCAGGCTATCGCTCTGTTATGTGGGATGGCTTAAATAGGTCAGGCCAAAAGGTTAGTGCCGGAATGTATTTCTATACCATACAGGCAGGCAAGTTTAGGCAAACGAAGAAGATGATTCTATTAAAATAGATTTTCTACACTATCAGAGTAATTTCTCAATCACTCTAATCATCTGATTATATTCATCTTTATCAAATAATCTTGTCAGGAAAACTATTTTCCCATTTTTATCTATTACGATATTTCTTGTTACGCCTGCTTCCTTTGGCGCAAACTTAGAAAAATGTTCAGCCTCTGGGTCTAGCGCCATGGGGTATGTGACGCCTGTTTCTTTTTTAAATTTTTTCACAATTTCTATTGGCTCATCTCTGTCAATCCCTATGAGCATAAGGTTTTTATCTTTAAATCTTTGCCAAATATCTTTCTCAAGGTGTGGCATCTCTTTTCTGCAAACGGAGCACCAACTTGCTGTAAACTGAAGAACGACCACATTTCCCCTGAGATCACTTAGGTTAATTTTTTCACCAGATATTAAATCTAGTGATAACTCAGGTGCTGTTTCTCCAACTCTAACTAAGTAGTCTCTATCATATACCCCGGGCTGGTTTATGATTTTTTTGAATGAGTTACTTCCTTTTCGAAGCGTACGTTCTTGGTTATCGAAGTTTACTGAATACAGTCCAAATTTTTTGTCATAACCCTCAGCCCATTCAAAATTGTCCATAAGGGTCCAATAAAAATAACCTCTTACATCAACGCCCTCTCTCATAGCTTTGTACATGGCATAAATATATCTTTCAATAAAGAGACTACGCCGGGTATCTTCTTTATCTGCAATTCCATTTTCAGTTACATAAATTGGTACTTCAAGTTGTTTTATGGTATGAAGAGCCCTATAGAATCCCTCTGGATAAATAGAATAGTCCATATCTGTTTGTATTTCATCAGGTCTTTGAATAAAAACAAAAGGTTCCTTGAGGTCAGGCCTTGCGCTTACTAAATAGTGAGAGTAATAGTTTAATCCAATAAAATCCATGGATGATATTGCTTCTGTATTTTTAAAAGATAATTTGGCCTGTAGAGGAAGATGAAAATCAAAATTTCCTGTTTTAAAAAAATTAATTATGCTACTATTAAACACACTATCAAGCATACCGCTTACTGCCCAGTCCATTATATTCCATCTTTGGTAGGGTTCAAACTGGAAAATATTTTTCACAATACCGATCTTTGATTTTTTTCCAGCGGGAGTACTTTTCAAGTGTCTGTAAAGTTCAACGTGTGAGTCTAAAATGTTTCCTAAAACAATTGCCGCAAGTTTTGGATCTTTTTTCCCTGGTGGAAATACTCCATTAAAATATCCTTGAGAAACAAAAACAGCCGGCTCATTTATGGTACACCAAATAGGAACCAGATCATTAAGAAACTTAAAGACCGTATCAGAGTACGAAATAAAATATTGAATATTTTCTTTTTTTTCAAAAGCTCCCATCTTCTCAAACCAAATTGGATGTGTAAAGTGGTGGAGTGTGACTACGGGAGTTATATTATTTTTAATTAGTTCATTGCATATCAATCGATAGTGATCAAGTGCGTCTTGATCAATAAAGCCTTTTGATGGCTCAATCCTACTCCACTCAATCGAAAATCGATAATGGCTAGTTCCCAAATCTTTCATAAGTTTTATGTCATTCGGGTACCTATTCCAGTGGTCTACACTAAAACCTGATTTTTGATTATCATGTATTCTAGATTTACCGTATTCATCAACAGAGTATTCCCACTGGTACCAATTGTTATTAGTATTATTACCTTCTACTTGATGAGCTGCAGTTGCCGTCCCCCAGGAAAACTCCATTGGGAAAAACATATTTTCAGTATTGATTTTTTCCCAGTCCCATTTTAATTCTGGGTTTTTAATTGAGAGATATATTGATGATAAAATTGATAATAGAAATGCGAATGAAGTGAAAGATAAAATTAATTTAAATAATTTCATTCCGACTTGTAGCCTTGCTCAAGCATCCAGTCCTTATTTGGAAATTTTGTCATATAATTTCTTATTCCGTCTGGAAGTATAACTAAGCAGTTTTGATTTTGTTCAAGTCTTGATGCTGATTTAACTGCAGCTACCATCGCTGATCCGCATGAACCACCGCATAGAAGTCCTTCTTCTTTGATTATTCGACGCGACATTAGAAATGATTCTTCATCCTCAGTTTTTACATATTCATCAATAAGTGTATTATCTAATACATCTGGGAAAAAATCATATCCTATTCCTTCAACTTGATATGATTTGACCTCTGTTCCGCCTCCTAAAATAGATCCTACGGGATCTGCTCCAATAATAATAATTTCTGGAATTTCTTCTTTTAGTCGCTTAGCTACTCCTGTTATTGTTCCTCCAGTTCCTACGCCCATGACTACCATAGAGAGGTTATTGCCAAAATCATCTAATATTTCCTGAGCGGTGTGGCTGTAGTGTGCATCCGGATTAGATGGATTTGAATATTGGTCTAAAATATGAGAGTTCGGTGTCTGGCTTTGGATTTTTTTTGCAACCGATATGTGACTTTCAGGGTCATCCCAGGCTGCTTCAGTGGGTGTTCTGATAATTTCTGCACCAAGGGCTTCCAGTGTTATCTGTTTTTCTTTACTCATTTTTTCTGGCATCGTTATTATACATCGGTAACCTTTTACCGCAGCAGCAAGCGCCATTCCTTGACCTGTGTTTCCTGATGTGGGCTCGATAAGAGTGTCTCCTGGCTTTATTCTGCCTGATTTTTCTGCGTCTTCTACCATTTTCCATCCGATACGATCCTTTACAGATCCACCAGGATTAAAGTATTCGCACTTTGCGAAAAGGTTACAATCAAGATCGGCACCGATTTTGTTTACTTTTACTACCGGTGTATTCCCTATAGTATCCAAAATTGAATCGAAAATCATTTTTTCTCCTTAAAAAATTGTTAAGCTTAAAGTTGCTAGTAGAAATAAATTTGACTGTATATTTTACTTTAAAATTATCAAATATAAATGCCAAATAAGTCAAATAAATTGGAAGGGCCGTTTCTTATTAATCTCAGAAATAAGTTTAACGAGATTGCTGGCGAGGATAAGTTGATTGATCGAAACGAATTTCAAGAAGGCCTTGAGATTGAAAATAAGGATATTTCTAATCGACTGTTTGACTTATTTGATCTTGATAAAAATGGCACTATAGATTCTTATGAGTTTTTATCTTCTATTGAACAATTGATTAATGGTACAGAGGAGGAGAAAATCCGCTTTGCGTTTGATATTCATGATATTGATGGAAATGGTGTGATTGACAGAAATGAGTTGAGAGCACTGATAGAACAAAGTTTTGATGAAAATAATTTAGACTATGATCCTTATCAATTAGAGTTTTTAGTTGATGAGTATTTTGAACGTGCTGATGTCGATCATGATGGAAAGATTGATTTTTATGAATTTTTAGATATAGCAAAGAAAAATCCAGATTTTATGACTGGGTTTTCTGTTAGTCCTGCCTCATGGCTAAACCCGGATCGATACAACAAAGAGTTTTTAACGGAAGAGACCCCAATCGATAGGCTAAAGAAAGATGCCTCGGTGCAGGTTGAAGATTTATCTACCATTCAGTGGCTGTTAATTCCTAGGATGATTTATTTATATAATATACTATTTAATAGAAAGAAAAATCGGTTATTTGTTAAGCTGAAAAGCATCCATATTTTACCATCAAAAACTGTAGAACTTATTATAGGGAGCCCAAAAGATTTTTCCTATAATCCAGGTGACTATATCTATATAAATTGTCCAGAGATTTCTAGTGCAAAATGGTATCCATTTAACATTATTAGAGAAAATAATAATAAAGATTTAGTTTTACATGTTAGGGCTAATAATGAGTGGTCTGATAAAATATTTGATGAGACAATTTCAGCTATAGAAAAAAATAGAGATATTGTTTGGAATATTAGAGTTGATGGACCCTATGGATCAGCCACCAATAGGATTATACGTTCTGAGCATGCAATCCTTGTGGGGGCTGGATACGGGGTTTCAAAAATTGCTCCAATTTTGCAAGATATTGCCGTGCGCTATAAAAAAGGTCGTGATCTCTCTATAAAAAAGATTGACTTATTTTGGCTGATAAAAGATGAAAATTATTTTCAGTGGTTTAATAAGTTACTGAGCGATATAGAATTTGCAGGTAATACTAAGTTTTTTAATTATCATATTTATTTTATCGATAAGAATCCTATCGATCTGAAAAATAAAATAGCATATATTAGAACTGATATAAAAAATAAGAAGACAGACATGAATCTTGTTGATCATTCAGATATTTCATCCAATTCAGGCATGCCTAATTGGGGAAAAGAACTAAAAAAAATAAAAAATAAATCTAAAAGTCCTAAACAAGATTTATTTTTTAGTGGTCCTAATGTTATGAAGGGGGATCTTCAGACGGAGTGTTTAAAGCAAAATATTTCTTTTATTCATAGAAAGTTTTAGTTCAAAAATAATTTTGTAAAGAAAAGGCCCTTTCGGGCCTCTTCTTATGACTATTTTATTTTAACTACTCTTTCCTTAGGAAGTAATTTTTCATCCTTATGAAGGGTTATAGTCAGTACTCCATCCTTAAACAAAGCGTCAACTCGTTCCTCATCAACTGTATCGGGGAGACTAAATGATCTAAAAAACCTTCCAAGGTTTCTTTCTCTATGGTAAAATGTTTCACCATCATTCTTGGTATCATTCTTTTTTTCTCCAGTAATCGTTAAAATAGAGTTGTTTATCTTTATTTCAATATCTTTCTTTGAAAAACCTGGAATATCGGCTATGATATTATAGTAGTTATCATTTTCTTTGATATCAGCTAGAGGTTTCCATGAATCAAATGAATTATCTATTTGCTCAAAGTTATCGTGAAAGATGCTGTTAATCATTAGGTCAACATTATCTAATAGAGATGCTGTTCTAGGTCTGTATTTTACAAGTGTCATTTTTGACTCCTATTTTGTTAATTGTTACAAAATGATATATTCAATTATGGTTCCAACTCTCAAAGTCTGCAGTAAAAATAACATAGTATGCAAAAATGACGCATTTGAGAAAATTAAATTTCTAAAATATGCCAAATAAGCATATATAGAAATTCAAAATGAAATTTTACTATTATTTTTAAAAAAAATCATTCTTAATGAAAAAAAATAACTATATAGATTAACTTTGGTGTGTAAAAATCACCAAATAATATTCTAATCTAGGATCTTAATATGAAATCAGATATCAATTTAGAAAAGCTTCTTGGATGCGTTGATGTACCGGCACAGTGGGTTGGACTTAGAGAGGTCTATGAGTCCAATACTCCTCGAATGATTCGAGACGGTGTTCCGGTCTCTAATCATTTCTCAAGTACTCACGGTATTATGGTAGAGGTTTTAGTAGATGGACAGTTTGGATACTATGGAACTCCAGATATGAGTTCTGAGAGCATATCAAAAGCTGCAGAGAAAGCATATTATCAAGCAAAACTAGCTTCAAAATCATCTACCTTTCACTTTGATGAAAGCGCCCGGCCTGCACACAAAGGGTCATACGATTCACCATATGTTAAAAGCAGAGAAGAATTATCTGCAGGAAGAATGAATTCACTTTTATTAGAGGCTTATAAACATTTAAAAGTCTCTGATAAAATTGTAAGTGCATCCTCACTATGCGAAATCATTGAAACAGAATTTCGATTTGTAAGTAGCAATGGTAGTGATATTAATCAAAGTTTTTTAATGTTAGGTTTTGACCTCAGAGCGACTGCTGCTGATGGAACTAACCAGCAGACAAGAACTTTTGGTGGTATGAGAGGAAATTGTAAGCAGGTTGGCCTAGAATACCTTGATGAGCTCGAGGTCGTAGCTAATGCCAGCAAAATCGGTGAGCAGGCACTGGAACTTTTGAATGCAGAAGAGTGTCCAACAGGAGATTTAGACATAATTATAGCGCCAGATCAAATGATGCTGCAGATTCATGAAAGTATTGGCCACGCTCTAGAGGTAGATCGAATCCTAGGTGATGAGAGGAACTATGCTGGATGGAGTTTTGTAAAACTTGAAGACTTTGGAAAGCTTCAGTATGGTTCTGATGTAATGAATATCACATTTGATCCCACTGTCTCCTCTGAGTTTGCTTCTTATGGCTTTGATGATGGGGGTGTAAAGGCAAAAAAAGAGTATCTTATAAAAGATGGTCTTTTAGTTAGAGGTCTAGGCGGACAGGAGAGTCAAATTCGGTCTGGTGTTCCTGGTGTGGCAAATTTTAGATCCAGTAGTTGGAACAGAGCTCCGATTGATCGTATGGCAAATATTAATTTGGAGCCTGGAGAAAATACATTTGAAGATTTAATCTCGATGGTTGATAATGGCGTTTATATGGAGAGCAACAGATCATGGTCTATTGATGACTACAGAAATAAGTTTCAGTTTGGGTGTGAATACGGAAGGCTTATTGAAAATGGTAAGCTTACCAGAACTGTAAAAAACCCTAATTATCGTGGTGTGAGTACCCCATTTTGGAATAATCTGAAAGCAGTTGGTGATATAAACTCTTTTGGTATTTATGGCACGCCAAATTGCGGTAAAGGAGAACCTAATCAGGTAATCAGAGTTGGTCATGCATCTCCAGCATGCTTATTTGAAAAGATACAGGTATTTGGAGGGGCTTAATAATGAAAAAAATGTTTAACCAATTAAGTGATAAATTATATTCATTGTTGAACCATGATGAATATCTGATAGCATCGTTTTATGGTGAAAACAGCCAATTTATTAGATTTAATGCTGCTACAATACGGCAAACAGGTTTAGTTGATGATGGTAGTCTATCACTTAAATATATGCATAACGGTAGAACCTGCACGGGAGATTTTACTTTGTCAGGAAACTCTGATATTGATTTTGCTCGAGCTAAGGAGCAATTAGAAAGAATGCGAGCAGAATCTAAAGAAATTCCAGCAGATCCCTTTCAGGTGATTCCTTCAAACACAGATTCAAGTAACGAGGTCACAACTGCTAATGGATTAAGCAGAGAGGATGCTGCTGAAGCAATTTTACCAGTAATATCTGGAGCCGATTTTGTTGGGATATGGTCCAGCGGCAAAATTTTTCGTGGAAACTCAAATAATATAGGTCAGAGCCATTGGTTTGAGACAGAATCATTTAGTCTTGATTATAGTCTGGTTACGCCAGAGCATCAGATGGTAAAGGGTTGCTTTGCCGGTACCGATTGGAACCAAAGTGAGTTTGAAAAATATGTAGAACAAAGCAAAATGAAGCTTTCTCTTTTAAATCGGAAACCGGTAAAAGTTAAAACCGGGAAATATAGAACTTGGTTTGAATCTGCTGCAGTTGCCGACTTTTTAAGCATGTTTTCATGGAATGGGATCAGCGAAGCTGCACTTAGGCAGGGGTGTAGTGGGTTTGGTAGAATGAGAAATAGAGATGAACGTTTATCATCTAAGTTTACTTTGTCTGAGGATTTCAGAAAAGGATACTGTCCAAAGTTCAATTCAGACGGGGAAATTTCTGATAACCGTCTTACCCTCATCAACTCTGGAGAATTACAAAATACACTAGTTAGCTCCAGAAGTGAAAAAGAGTATGGTGTCAAATCTAATTTTGCAGCAAATGGAGAATATTTACGTTCACCAGTTATGGAAACTGGCACTTTAAACCAGGGTGATGTGGTATCTAAAATTGATAAAGGATTATATTTATCAAATATTCATTATTTAAATTGGAGCGATAATGCGGCAGGACGAATTACAGGTCTTACTAGATATGCGTGTTTTTGGGTAGAAAATGGTGAGATAGTTGCTCCCATAGAGACCATGCGTTTTGATGACACTTTTTACAATTTTTTTGGAAAAGAGCTTGAAGATGTAGAAGATAAAGCAAGTGTAAATCCTGAAATAGGGACATATGGAGGTCGGGAACCAGGTGCAATCACTTGTCCGGGAATTCTAGTGGGTTCATTTGCATTGACTCTATAAATCAATGGAATTAGGTGGTTTAGTATTTTTCATTTTGGGTTTATTTTTAGGAGGAGGTCTAATATGGTTGGTTCGGCAAAAGGATATAGACTCAGTCCAGAAGCACGAGAGTGAATTAAAGCACGAGTTTGAAAACCTTTCCAACAGGATTCTATTAGATAGTCAGGAAAAGTTTCTGGATCTAGCTTCGTCCAAATTCTCTGATCTATTATCTAACTCCGATAGACAATTAGAAAATAAAAAAGAGCTCATTGATTCAACTCTAAAAGACATGAAGGATAATTTAGAGAGTTTGTCAAAAAATACAGTAGCCCTCGAAAGTCAAATGAAAGAGTCAAAAGAGAGTGTTGGGAAACTAACTGATACGACCTCTCAGCTGCGTCAAATTTTATCTAGCTCGCAGGCACGTGGTCAATGGGGAGAGCGGATGGTAAAAGATATATTAGACTTTATAGGGCTGGTTGAGGGCATTAATTACTCCCAACAAACGCAAATGTCCGGTGGTAAAGACAGACCAGATTATACATTTTACTTACCTGATCATAAGTCAGTTAATATGGATGTAAAGTTCCCACTTGTACATTATGAAAAATTTATTTCAGCTAAAAATGACACGGAAAAAGA
>MDSZ01265815.1_pt1 | contig 15014 bp, 27 predicted proteins | sample 811201 | NCBI WGS metagenome assembly MDSZ01 (sample SAMN05326647, study PRJNA326480) | marine metagenome | isolation source: seawater | place: Indian Ocean: North | collected 2010
CCGCAAACAATACTAATATAATATTCAAGGGCACAGATGATAGTTCAGATATCACAATGCTAACCTTAAACGGAAGTGATGCAGGTACAGCTACATTTAATCATGATGTAAAACTTGCTAGTGACGCTAGTATTCTTGGATTTGGGGCAGATAACGATACGACTTTAACGCACGTAGCAGACACAGCATTACTGCTTAATAGTTCAAGACAATTACAATTTGGAGATTCAGGTACACACATATCTCAAAGTGCTGATGGTGTTCTTGATTTAGTTGCAGATACAGAAATTGAAATCAATGCAACAACCATTGATATAAATGGCAACGTGGATGTATCTGGAACATATACTGGCGGTGGTCTTATGACTACTGGAGGTAATATTGTTATACCAGATGCAGGAAATATTGGTTCTGCTTCTGATACTGATGCTATGTCTATTTCGTCAGGTGGTGTCGTTGCTTTTAGTCAAGTCCCAACATTTCCAAATAACACTATAGAAACAGCCGATATACAAGATGATGCAGTTAGCCAAGCAAAAATCGCTGACGATGCAATAGGTGCTGACCAGTTAGCTTCAGATGCAGTAGTTACCGCTTCTATTACAGATGCGAATGTGACTACAGCAAAAATTGCAGATAACGCTATAACTTTAGCGAAGATGGCAGGATTAGCACGAGGGAAAATCATAGTTGGTGATTCAAATGGAGATCCGTCTGCTCTTGCGCTTGGCAGTAATGGTCAAGTTTTACAAAGTGATGGAAATGATCTTGTTTTTGGAAGTGTTTCTAGTAGTGTTGCCTTAGATGATATCGGGGTAGGTGATGCGGCAAGTACACTGGCTACCAGTGCAGGAAATATTACAATTGATGCTCAAGGTTCTAATACTGACATATTATTTAAAATGAACGTAAGTGGTACAAGTTTTACTGCACTAACATTAGATGGTTCAGCTTCAGGTTCGGCATCTTTTAATCATGATGTAAATTTAACTAATTCAGGCGCATTTATTAACCATCGTGGCGCACATTTTAATGCTTCTTACGGCTATAATTTTTTGACTTATGCAGGAATTATATTTAGATCAACAGTAAATAATGTTGGTGTTCCTGCGGCTTTTCAAAGTAGTGCAGGAACAACTGTTGGATATATCAGCACCAATAATAGTGCCACCGCTTATAATGCTACTTCTGATTATAGGTTAAAAGAAAACATTGTTGATTTATCTGATGGTATTACACGATTAAAACAGCTTCAGCCACGTAGATTCAATTGGAAAATATCACCTGATATTACTCAAGATGGTTTTATTGCTCATGAAGTCCAATCTATAGTTCCCGAAGCTGTAGAAGGAACAAAAGATGGCATGATTGATACTGGAACACTTAAAGACAAAGATGGAAATGTTATCGGAACTGAAGAAGAAAAACCAAAAGATTTGGATATAACTGGCTTTACTTTTGAAAAAACGGGAGAAACCGAAGAATATCAGGTCATGGAAAATCAAAAGTTAGTGCCATTACTAACGGCGGCACTTCAAGAGGCAGTTGCCAAAATAGAAGCACTTGAAGCAAGAGTGGCATCATTGGAGGGGTAATGGAAATACAACCAATAAATAATCAAAGCTATCAGCAACCTTTGGTTCCAAGAACAGACCAAGAACCAAAACAGACTGAAAAAAAACCTGATGAAAACAGGACACAAGGGAGAAATATTGATAAATTAGTTTAAAACTTAGATAAGGAGTAATAATATGGCAGAAGCCAATGAACTTGAAGGGAAAAAACTGGTATTAAAATATGATGGACAAGATAAAACATATTATGAAGCAGATATGTCAGAGGGTGAAAAAAATATTTTCAACCTTTTGCAAGAAAGCGAAGCAAGATTAAATTTAGCAAAAAAGAATGTCATGGAATGTGAAATTCTTAAAAGTTTTTATACAGCAGAATTAAAAAAGAGTTTAGAAAAAGATGAACAGGAAAGAAAGAAGGGCGAATCCGATGGCGGCACGAATTGAGTCGCATGAAAAGGAATGTTTGATTCGCTATGAAAATATTGAAAAAAGGTTAGATGCAGGGTCACAAAGGTTTGTGCGTCTTGAAAATATGATTTGGGGTTTGTATGGAATCATTATCACAACTTCAATTTTAGGGAAGGTTTTATAATGGCAGGTTTACAAATAACTACAGCACCAACAACAGAACCAGTTACCCTACAAGAAGCAAAAGAATATTTACGTCTTGGTGATAGCACTGATGAGCGTATTCTGCAAAATTTTATTGAAACAGCAAGAATGGCGGCAGAAGATCACATGGGAAGGGCAATCATGCCACAAACCTTATCTTATTTTACTGATGCTTATGATGAACTAGCAGATCCTTTATTTGAAGGTTTCAGGACTGGACCCTATTTAAACTATTATAAAAATTATATTACTTTACCAAGACCACCAGTAGTTTCAGTTACTTCTGTAAGCACATTTAATGATTCTGATACAGAAACAACTATGGCGGCATCTAAATACTACGTTGATAATGTACGAGAACCTGCCAGAATTGTCCTAAGATTAGGTGAAACATTTCCAACGGCTCTAAGGGTGGCTAATGCCATAAAAGTTGTTTATACGGCAGGATATACAAATGCCTTTACCGTACCTGCTCCAATCAAAATAGGTATATTAGAACACGTTGCACATTTATATGAAAACCGAGGGGATATGATGGAGGAAACAGCATTCCCAAGACAAGTAGCTCGTAACTTTGCACCGTTTGTAGTTCATAAAGGTTTGGGGTCAAGCTCATTAATGAGTTTGGGGTAAAATGCAAAGTATTGGAAAAATGCGTCATCGGTTAGAGTTGCAAAAAGCAACTAATACAACTGATGCAGGTGGGGGTATGACACAATCATATAATACAATAAATATTATTTATGGTGCTATCACGCCCAAATCAGGTAATGAAAAATACCGACAAGGTATGGTGCAAGAGTCAACAACTCATGAAATTATTATTCGTTTTGTAAAAAATATATCTACAAAATACCGATTAAAATTTGAAAACCGTACTTTCAATATTAGAAATATTCAAAATATTGATGAAAGAGATCGTTTTTTGAAACTTAAATGTACTGAAGGGGAAGCAAATTGACTCTTAGAAACGGATATTTTGCAGGAAACACTAAAGCTGTTCAAGAAAGAATAAAAAAACGATTGCTTGATAATAAAAAAATTATGGGAGTTGTTTTTGAAGCATCAGAGTTAGTAAAGAATACTGCGGTCGAAAATATTGCTAGGGGTGCAAAATCAGGTCGTACCTATGTCAAATATAATCCTAGAAGAACTCACACCGCTTCGGCAGAAGGACAAGCACCTGCAACAGATACAGGGAATCTAATCAAAGGTATTTCAACTGAAATTGTAAAGAAAGGTAAGACGATTGAAGGTATTGTGAAAGCTAATGCAAAATCAGAAAATGGGGCTAACTATGCAAAATTCTTAGAATTTGGCACTGTTGATATGAGACCAAGACCATTTTTGTTTCCTGCACTTGAAGAAAATAGAAGAAAAATAATTACTATGTTTGCAAAAAAGGGAATTAATATAAGGTGACTATCGGACAATTTGAATTACAAAGTGGAATCTACACTGTTTTGAATAGTGATAATACGCTTACAAGTACGTTAGGGGCATCTATTTTTGATGAGGTTCCAGAAGAAAGCAGTTATCCTTTTGTATCTCTGGGGGAAGAAACAGCCGTTGATTTCAATACCAAAGATCTTGATGGTGGTTCAATCACTGTCAATATTGATGTTTGGAGCCAGTACAAAGGTGCAAAAGAAACCAAACAGATTATGGATAGGATACACACTTTGTTGCATAATGGTAGTGTATCTGTTAGCGGATTCAATTTAATTCGGTTACAATTTGAATTTTCAGATGTGATGCGAGATCCAGATGGAGTTACAAGACATGGAGTCATGCGATTTCGTGCAATTATTTTAGGAACTACTTCATAGGAGTTATAGAAGATGGCGGCACAATTGGGAAAGGCATTATTGCTTAAAAAGGATATCAGTGGAACTATGACTACGATTGGTGGTTTGCGTTCTACTTCAATGACACTAAATGATGAAATGGTGGACATTACTAACAAAGATTCAGGTTCACAACGAAATTTGTTAGCGGCAGGTGGTGTTTTATCAATGACAATATCTGGTTCAGGTGTTTTTACTGATACAACAGCAGAGCAAAATTTAAGGGCACAGTACGGAACAAGTAGTCATGGAACTTATAATGTAATTGTTCCAGATTTGGGTACGTATGCAGGAACTTTTCAATTAACATCATTAGAATATAGTGGTGAACATAATGGAGAAGTTACTTATTCACTTACCCTTGAATCAGCAGGTTCAGTTACATTTTCTGCGGCATAACGGAGGATAACTCATGGCTTGGGAACAGGTAAGCATCAATGCCGATGGTAAAAAAATAATTGGTTGGTTAAAAGAAGATATTGTTAACTGCCCAAATGTTTTAGGTGATAAGCCAAAAACCATTACTATCGACAATAAAAAATATACAGCTTTAGCATCATACGTTGATGAACGTGATGATATTATTTACTTAACAATAGATTTATCAAATGATAAACCAAAGGAAAAACCAGATGGCAAATCCACTGAAAGCGGAAATTGAGATAACTTTAGATAAACCATATACAGCAAGACTAACCATTGATGCGATTATACGCATTGAGCAAAAACTTGGAATTGGAATAATCAAATTGGTGAATAATTTATCTTCAATGGAAATAACAATTTCAGATATTATTTCAGTGCTGACCCCTGCGTTAAGAGGTGGAGGTAATGATTTACAAGAAGATGATGTGAAAAAAATTGTTGCTTCAGTAGGTATTATAAGATGTACTGAAGTTATGAGTGAGTTGCTAGTCAAAAGTTTAGCCGCTGAACAAGAGGGTGAAATTGTAAAAAAGGATTAGCAGTAGCAGACGAATTGCCAATCAGAAGATTTATGGAAATTTGTTTGGGGATGATTGGTATATCACCCATAGATTTTTGGAAAATGTCTGTTATTGAAATATATATTGCGATTGAGGGTTTCAAAGAATTTCATACATCAGAAGAAGAACGACCAATGACAAAAAATGAACTTAGAGATTTGATGGAGTTACACCCAGACTAATGGCTACAGTAGATGATTTAGTTGTAAAAATTAAAGCTGATATATCGCAGTTAGAACGTAGCGTAAATAATGCTAATCGTTCTCTTGGAAAAATAAATACAGTTGGGGCACGTTCATTTCAAACACTAACAAAATCGGTTACAGGCACAACTGCAAAAGTTACAGCATTAGTTGCTGCAATTGGTGGTGTAACAGCCGCACAAGGTATCGTTAGAACTGGAATGGCTTTTGAAGATTTAGGTGATTCACTTAATAGGGTTTTTGGTGGGGCGGCAGGTGGTCAACAGGCTTTTGCTCAAATCAATCAATTTGCACAAACAACACCTTTTGATATTGAAACCGTAACCAAAGCATTTATTGGCTTAAAATCAGCAGGTATTGAGCCAAACATGAAAATGCTTCAAACATTTGCTGATACTGCTTCGGTATCTACAGATCAATTAGGTACTTTTGAAACTCTTATCAGAATCACACAAAGGTCAGCAGGTGGTGGTCTTGGTTTAGAAGAATTAAATCAAATAAGTGATAGAGGTATTGATATTTTTTCTGGTTTAAACGAACAATTAGGATTAAGCAGAGATCAACTTTCCGAGATGGGTAAAAGTGCGGAAGGTGCAAAAGTAATTATGAACGCACTGCAAAGAGATTTAGAAGGAAAATTCGGTGGTGCGATGGCTGATAAAATGGACAATTTATCAACGAAATTATCAAATTTAGGTATTGCTTTCAAAGATGTAGCCAATGAAATTTTTCAAAGTGGTCTTGGAGAATTTTTAAAAGATGTTGTAGATCAAGTAACTCTTTTGGTTAGACAACTTTCTAATGCAAAAAAAATTCAAGCAGGTACAGCAAGTTTTGGAGTTACTGATGTAGCTTTTATGGAACAGTCTAGGGTCGTAAGTGATTTACAAGATCAGATAGCCGCTAGAAAAGGGAGTGGTCAAGCAACGGCAGGGCTTAATCGTAGGCTTCTTGAAGCCACAGCAGAATTAAGCAGATTAGCCGCCAATAGAGAACAAGCATTTAGAAATGAGTTAGCAAGTGGAAGTGTTACAGGTCTTAGTGCTGAAAGACAAAAACAGCTTTTACAAGGTAAAGGCATAAAAACCCCAGAGGTTAAAACAACAACAGCACTTACTGGTGACCAGATTGCCGCAAGAGATTTAGCAGTAAAACTTGCAGATGCAGGAAAAACTGATCAGCAAAAACTAAATGAACAATTTGCTCAATTATCATTATTGGATGGTAGTATTGTTGATCCTGCTGTTTTGATACAAGCTGAAAAACATTTACAAAATTTACAAGATGAACTGGATGGAACAGCAACCGTTTTATCCGAACAAGTCGGACAAGCTATTGAAGATAATGTAAATGCTTTTTCAAATAATTTTGTGAGAGGTTTGCTTGATGGTCAAAATGCACTAAGTGGGTTTCAAAATTTTGCTAAAGATATGGTGGCACAAATAATTTCAACATTTATCAGATTAAAAGTTATTGAGCCAATAATGAGTGGGTTATTTGGTGGCGGAGGATTTAATAATCCTTTTGCTATGAGTTCTTCTTCTTTTCAATCAGCATTTCCGTCTGCTGTTTTTGCAAGAGCAGGTGGTGGTCGTGTTGGAATGGGTATGCCACAATTAGTTGGAGAACGTGGTCCAGAACTTTTTGTTCCTGATTCTAGTGGTGTTATACGCTCTCATGCTGATACCTCATCAATGATGGGTGGTGGTGGAGTAGTTGTAAACCAATCAATAAATTTTTCAACAGGTATTGTACCAACAGTAAGGGCAGAAGTATCAAGAATGTTGCCACAAATTGCAGATGTAACAAAGGGTGCTGTGTTAGAATCTGCTCAACGTGGTGGTCAATTTAGAAAAGGATTACAAGGAATCAATGGCTAGAAAGATAATTACAATGCCAACAACACCATTTTTTTCAAGTAGTAGATTTACTTTGAATCGTGCGGTTGGACAAACAGTATCACCATTTACTGGTCAACAAAAAACGCAAGAATATGATTTTGTTGGTTGGTCAGCAGATTTAACTTTACCGCCCCAACTAAGATCAACAGCAGTGAATTGGCAATCATTTCTTGCACGTTTGAATGGAACTACAAATGCTTTTTTTATGAGCGATCCAGATGCTAAAACTCCAACTGGAACTTATGATGGAGGTTATTTTCAAACAGTCAATAGAGTTGCAGATACATCAACAACTCTTACTTTCTCAGCATCAAATAAAACCATTACATCTAATGAAAGTATTTTTGGTAACGCTATGGTAGGTGATTTTATATTTGTAACAGGTGCTACCAATGAAGAAAATAATGGCACAAAAAGGGTAACTGCTACAACAAGTGCTACAGTGCTTACAGTAGAAGATACGCTTGTTGATGAAAGTAGTACGGCTAGTTGCAAAGTGCAACAAAATGTAAAAGGTTCAACTGGTTTATCCTTAAAAGCGGCAACAAATACGTCAACAGGAACAATTGCAGTAGGTGATTATCTTTCAATTGGCTCACCTAGCATTTCTAGTCATAAGCAGTATGTATTAGTAACTCAGGTATCAGATGAAGTTGCAGTAGGTGGAGGACAAAATACTTATGCAGTAAGAATTGAGCCTAAGTTAAGGTCAGATATTGCCGCTGATACTCTAGTAAATTTTAGTACGGCACTAGGAATGTTCCGATTGATTGACAATCCAGTTGAATGGTCAGCAGGAAGAAATAGTTTGTATAACATCTCTTTTTCAGTAGCAGAGGTTATCTAATGGCAACAAGATCAGGCATTGATACAGCTGTTTTAAATAGACTTGATGATGATCATGTTTTTATTGGAACGGCAGTAGATTTAGATTTTGATTCTGGAAATGTTAGGTTGTGGACTGGCATAGGTGATATTTCTATTGGAGGAAATGATTTTACTGGTGCAGGAAATCTTTTATCTATCGGTGATATTTCTGATGAAACAGATTTAAAAAGCACTGGTGTTACTCTTAGTTTATCAGGAATGGATACTACCGTTTTAAATTTAGCTATTACTGAAAACTATGTAAATAGACCAATAATTATTTATTTGGTTTTTTTAGCAGGTGGTTCAAATGAGGTTGTTGGAACGATGACTTCTTTTTCTGGTCGTTTGCAAACTATGACTATTTCTGATGATCCAAATAATGGTGTTACCATTCAGGTTACAGCAGAAAATAGATTGATGGATTTACAAAGACCATCAAATTTAAGATACACAAATTCTTCACAACAATTTGTTTCCACTGTTACCGACACCTGTTTTAGATATGTTGCACAAATGGAAGATTTAGAAATTGTTTGGGGTAAAGATGGGCAAGGTGGCTCAGCAGGTCTTACAAATAATACTGCCTCTGGTGGCAACAAGTGGTTTTGATATGTACAAACAAAATGATTGGCACAAAGGTTTTTGGAATTTCATAGATGAAAATAAAAATAAACCTTTTGAATGGGGAACATGGGATTGCTGTAAATTCACAGATGCTTTGATACAAATAATGACAGGTGAGTCATTAATACCAAAAGAGTTGCACTGGACAGATAAAAAATCAGCTTTTGTTGAAATCAAAAGATATGGTGGTGATTTACTAGGCGCATTTTCCAAGTCGTGTCAAGAAAAAAATATTCAAGAAATCAATAAGAATTTTATTCGTTGCGGTGATTTATGTGTTTATAAAGGTTTAGAAGAATCTTATCTGGTAGGATTCTCTGATGGTATAAATATACTAGGTGTTGATGAAAAAGGTATTACAACAGAGCCACATGATAAAATAGTTAAAGCATGGCGAATAGAGCGAGATACAAATGGGTAGAGTAATAAAAACTGCCGTAATTAGCGCAGTTGTTGTTGGTGCTGTTGTTGCGACAGGAGGTGCATTAGGTTTTGGTCCTGCCGCAGGAATACTAGCAGGAGGAACAGCAACAGCAACGGCAGTTACAGCAACATTATCAGCGGCGGCAATGGCAGGTCTAGGAACCCTTGCTATGGCAGGTGTGGGTATGCTTACTTCAAAAGGCATAGAAGCAACTCGTGATAATTTTGGAACAAAAGTAAGTGCAAGAGGAGCATCAAATCCCAGACTATTAATCTATGGTGAATGTCGTGTTGGTGGAACAATTACACAAATGCAAACTGTTGGAACAAATAATACTAAACTTTGTATGTTTGTTGCGGTAGCAGGTCACATAGTAAATAAAATTGTAAGAGTAAGATTTAATGATACAATAATCACGCATAGTGAAACTATTGCTAATGATACAACGATCAATGCTACCAACTCAGCTTTTATAAATACGAATAATGACAATAACATGGGATCAGGTCGTTTGGTTAGGTTTGTAGCCTTTGATGGTTCACAAACGGCTAGGTGTACTCTTGCCGCATCTACTTTAGGTAGTAGCTTTGTTCCGACAACTCATAAATTTATTAATGTTGCTTATGTTTATTTTGAGTTGATTTTTGACAATGAAAAATTAAATGCAATACCAAACATTAGTTTTGATGTTCAAGGAAAAAAAGTATTTGATCCAAGAGATAGCTCAACATCATTTTCAAGTAATCCTGCATTATGTATTAGAGATTATTTGACTGATACTGTTTATGGCTTAAAAGCACTATCAACAGAGATAAATGATACTACAGCAGGGGGTGGTTTTGCGGCGGCAGCAAATACTTGTGATGTAGATGCCAATCCAATTAGTGGTGGCTCAGTGGAAGATGCTTACACTTGTAATGGTTTTACAAATTTTTCGGCATCAGGGGAAGGTGTAATTGAAGGTTTACTTAGTTCATGTGCAGGAAAATTAACATATACTAACGGTCAATTTAATTTATTTCCACAAGCTAATCAAACTCCATCTCTAACAGTTACCGATGATGATATTTTGGAACCAATCACCCTTGTAACAGCACCCGAAACTGGTGCAACTTACAATCAAGTAAAAACAGTATTTCCAGATTCCACCCAAGCATTCAAAACACAAGATACACCAGTCTTTACGGATTCTACATTTTTAACATCAGATACTCCAAGTGGAGGTAGTGAAGCAAATTTTAGAAAAATGCTTGAGCTACAAACACCTTTTACAACTACTCATACAGCATCACAAAGGTTGGGAAGAATTGCATTAAAACTTAGCAGAAAGAAACAAACAATTTCTATATTAGTAGGTTTGAATTTTTTAAAGGTACAACCCCAAGATTGGATCTACGTAACAAATGAAAGATTTGGATTTGATCAAAAAACATTTCAAGTGATGAGTGTTGAGCTTTCACCAATTGGTGACAGAGATAATCCAACTTTAGCAGTTAGAATAACAGCAAGAGAAATTGATAATACCATTACACCATTTCTTACTGCTGATTACACAGATCCAGAAGATCCTGCAAGTGACTTGAGTTTAGATCACAGTGAGTTTGTAGGCAACCAAAGTATTATTGATGATAATATAAGTTTGTTTGGAACTAATTCGGTTTCAAGTGTAACTATATCAGGTACAACAAGCATAATAACAGCAACAGTAAACTTTACTGGACTTTCATCAGGTAATATCATGATAAATTTGTTTTTTATACCTTTGATGCAAAACCAAGTGGAAGTTCGTAGAGAACCTGTTGCTATCAAATTGCTCAGAGGTTCAACAACGGTTTTCAATGAAACTATGACATTTATACATGAAAATACAGGCAGTGGACTTAACACACTTGCAAAAGTATCAAGCACCCCATATGTAAATATTCTTCACGTTGACACAAATGTAAGTGCAGGTTCATATACTTATACAGCACAAGTAGGTGCAGGTATTGAAAGGGTGGATAGTATTAAATTAGCTGTAACGGTGTTTACAAAATGACAAATATAAGAAGTTACTTTTTTTATGATGATTTTGGTGAGATTATACAAATATCTGAAACACTGGATGTCAACAAAGAATTAGAAAATAGCAAAGCAAAATATTTTTTAGAAGTTCCAGTTGATTTACAAAATGTTGATATTTCTGCGGTAAAAAAATTGTATGTTGATTTATCTGATAAGACTATTAAAAATAAAGAAAATGTGGATCTAAATATTTCAGATGGTGGTAAAGGTTTTTTTGAAATTGGAGATAGTATTTCCTTTGATGTACCGAGTGATTGCTATGTTGAAGTAAATGAAAAAGTTTACACATCAGGAAGCGTAAGTTTAGATACATCAAAACAAACAGCTTATGATATAAAGGTTTGTGGTAAAAAATATAATCAAACAACGGTATTAATAAATAATTATGTTACTCATCGTCAGCGAGAATACCCAACACTGGTAGATCAACTTGATGATATTTATCATAATGGCATTGATGGTTGGAAAACAAAAATAAAAGCGATAAAAGATAAATACCCTAAGACATGATAAACGTAAGAACTAAAGGTGCAACTTTTGAAAGGCAAATAGCAAAGAAGCTAAATGAATTTTTTGAAAAGAAAAATATTTATTGCACCGCAAAAAGAAATTTAGATCAATATCAGGTAAAATCATTAGCAGATATTGATTTACCTTACTTCAGTATAGAATGTAAACGATATAATTCTGGAGTAGGATATAAAAAGGAATGGTGGGTGCAGACAAAAAAAGCATCTCAAAATAAAGTTCCAGTGCTTGTGTACAAGTACAATCATCAGCCCATAAGGGTTGTCATTCCACTTAATTTTATCAATTCAACCATTGGGTTGACTGATGAGGTAGCAGAAGTAACCTTTGATACGTTTCTCAAACTCTTAGAGAAGGGTTGGGATAAGCAGAGATTACAACGTCAGGTGGCATAGTAATCTCGTAAAGAGGTTACACAATGGCTAAAAAACTACAAGAAGATTCTATTTATTCACGCTTTGATATTGATCACGATGGCACTGTGACCGATGAAGAAATGGCTCGTCAACAGGAAATGATTTAGCTTGAACTTCGTGAAGAAAAAGCTGACACACAAAAACAAATGGCATGGGTGGCGATGGCTTCCATGATTGTTTTTTCCTTAATGTTATTTTTTCCTATCATTCCAGAAAAAAGAGTTGAACAACTTGGGGATATTCTTGGATTATTTTATATCGCTCAGGCGGGTGTGGTTGGTGCATATATGGGTTTCACTAGCTACATGAATCGCAAATGAATTGGAATGTTTTAATTGACTCAGCAAGATCCCCAAGAAGAAGAAATATGCAAGACTTATTTAGACACTTACGACACCACGCAGATCCGCCTAAAAAAAAACGAATCAATGAATTTTGTGGCGTGTCTTATTGGGTGATTGTTATATGTGTAATTTTGATAAGTGTTTGCGGATATCTAATTGGGTTATTACTCTGGTGGCTTCCAAATGCCTGATCCATTAACTATAACAGCCGCAATAACCGTAGCTCAAAAATGTATTGCAGGGGTTACTAAAGCAGTTAACTCTGGCAGGGAAATTGAATCAGCTATGGGTCACATCAGTAGGTGGTTTGAGTGCGTATCTGATATTAATGCCGCAGAGCGAAGAGCAAAAAAACCATCATTGTTTCGTAAAGTTACGGCTTCTAAGTCTGTTGAAAAAGCAGCTTTTGATGCACTAATTGCAAAGCGTCAGGTCGCTGAACAGCGGCGTCAACTCTATGAACTGATCGTATATTCTTGGGGCAAGGAAGCATGGACCGAGCTAGTCCAAATGGAAAAAGATATTCGGGCTGAACGCAAAAGACAAATCCATGCAAGAGCAGAATTTAGACAAAAAGTTGCTGATTTTATATTTGTTTGTTTAGGTAGTATTGCCATTATTGCTTTATTAGTTGGCTTTGTTTATATACTGTCACTGGGTGGCTAAGTGTTATTAGTTTTCATGTTGACGGTTTACCTTGATGGAGAGCCTTATGGAGACAAAACTTATTGGAAAGATTTGAACCGTTGTATGTATTTTGCAAAAACTATTCGTAGACAAAATTACTTTCCTCCAGATAAAAAATTTAACAGTCCAGAGGTGGCGGCAACGTGTCTACCTACTTATGTAAATCCAGATAAAACAAAAATATGGGAGTAACTATGAAAAATAATTTCCATAAAAAACTTCAATTACTGAAACCGCATGAAAGACTAGAAATAAAAACCTATAATGATTTATCGCATATTTATAATTTTGAAAAAGAGACAAATGTTAAATTAAATTATCATTTTGATAATGCCGAAAAATTAGAGGTTTCATACGATGATAGAACAGAGCATTGAAAATTTTGAAGGTACAAAAGGTTAAAAAAGGGGCGATTTTTTTTTAAGGGGAACCGCCCCAATCAGGGGGAGTGTGAAAAGTGAAGGCTCTATTTTCACCTTCCACAAGAAAAGTGTATCATTGAATTGTTTCACATGAAACCCTCTGGAGGTAAAAAATGGGATTCAAATTATCACTGATATTCGGTTTGTTACTTATTGGTTCAGCAGTGTATATCAAAAGTTTACATACCCAATTAGGCACACTCAAAGGAAATCAAGTTATTTTAGAAGGAAAAATAGAAGAACAAAATGCCTCAATAGACACTTATCTGGCAGAACAGCAAGAATTGTACATAGCGATAGATGAGATTGAAAAGCAAAAAAATGAAGCCATCAAAGAAGTAAATGAGGTTAGAAATAAATTTGCAAGGCATGATTTAAACTCTTTAGCTTTAGCCAAGCCGAAAATGTTAGAAAAAAGAGTGAATGCCGCCAGTAAAAAGATTTTGCAAAGTCTATCTGATATTACCGACCCACAACAATTTATGAAAAAAATACCTTTGAGTAAAGAGGTGGAGGTCAAAAAATGAAAACTTGTGTAATTATCTGTCTTTCTTTATTTTTGGCATCATGTAGCTTTCTTGATAGGGTAAAACCAGTGCAAGTAAAAACGATTGCTGAAAGACCACCCATGTATCACCCACCTCTACCCAGTGAGATTTCAATACAAAACGTCAAATTTGAGATTTTAACGCCTCAAATCATGCAAGAGTATATTTCTCTGGTGGAAGAGGGAAAAGCCCCTAGAAAGCCATTTTATGCCCTTACAACGCAAAATTATGAAAACCTTTCGGTTAATATGGCAGAAATAAAGCGATATATTAGACAAATCCTAACAATCGTAGAATTTTATCGCAACTATGACAAAACGGAGGAACAAAAAGATGATTGAATTTTTTGTTAATTTTTTTGCATTTTCTGGTGTTCTTGTTATTTTTTCATCGCTAATTGTTGCTGTAACGGAAACACCAAGAGATGATAATTTTATTGGAAAATTTTATAAGATTATTGAAATATTCGCACTAAATTTTGGAAAGGCTAAAATGCGACCGCCAAACAAAGATAATAGGATTTTTTTGTGAGCGAAGAATTACAAAAACTATTTAGATATAATTGCACACTTGACCGAGTCATTGATGGTGATACGGTTGATTTGAATATTGATTTGGGTTTCTCAGTTTTTCTAAATAAACAAAGAGTGAGACTGGCAGGGATTGACACGCCCGAAAGCCGAACAAGAAACCAGATTGAAAAAAGATTGGGTTTACAAGCAAAACAACTTTTAACGGAACTTTGCAAAGATGGTTTTGTACTGGAAAGTTTAGGCAGAGGAAAATATGGGCGTTTACTTGGTATTTTATGGAATTATCAGGGTTTTAGTATTAATCAACAAATGATAGATGCAGAATTAGCTGTAGAATATTGGGGTGGCAAAAAACAAAAGTATGGGGATAACCATGAATATATCAGATGAATGTATAGAAATTATAAAAAAATTTGAGGGAATAAAACTTA
>MDSZ01171872.1_pt1 | contig 15013 bp, 13 predicted proteins | sample 811201 | NCBI WGS metagenome assembly MDSZ01 (sample SAMN05326647, study PRJNA326480) | marine metagenome | isolation source: seawater | place: Indian Ocean: North | collected 2010
CGAGATATCTGTGCTTCATGTAAAAGGTTCCGGATGGGATTTGGCTAGTATTGAACCTGAAGGTCATCCAGCAGTAAGACTTGATCCATTACTAAATCTTAGGAGTCTAGAAATCCTCTCAGATGAAGATATGGTTGCAGCACAAAGACAAAATTTACTTAATTCAAAGTCACCAAATCCATCTGTAGAGACTCTTTTGCATGCATTTATACCCCATAAATATATTGACCATACCCATTCATTAGCGGTACTCGCATTAGCAAATCAACCGAATGCTATTGATATATGCAAAAGTATTTTTGGAGACAGAGTTGCCATTGTGCCCTACGTCATGCCAGGCTTTGATCTTGCTATTGCAGCTTCCAAAGCATTTGAAAAAGCAAATAAAAATGCATTATCCAAAGGATCAGAAATAGAAGGAATGATCCTTATAAATCATGGTATATTTTCCTTCGGAAAAACAGCCAAATCAAGTTACGAGAGAATGATAAATCTCGTTCATATTGCTGAAAATAATTTAAGAAGAAAAATTAATCTTGATTTAGGAAATATCTCAAAACCAGAATATCCTGCGAGCGTTATTATTCCTCACTTGAGAGGGTTAATTGGAAGAATATCGAAAAAGCTTTCAATTAATGAAAAATGGATTTTTGATATCAAAAACAATTCAAATATTAGAGAACTACTAAACCATAATAATTTATCAGAATTAATTACATCAGGAGTAGCTACTCCAGACCATGTAATAAGAACAAAAGCTCATCCATTGCTACTAGATGTTTTTGATTTTAAAAACGAAATACCTCAACATGAGAAAATATCTTGTTGGGTAAAAAAAACAGAATCTTATTTATATAAATATATAAATAGCTATAAGGATTATTTTCAAAGAAATAATGAGATCTCAAAAGAATGTAAAACTCAACTTGATCCTATCCCAAGATTAATACTAATACCCAATATTGGACTTATTGGAGTTGGGAAAAATAAAAATGCTGCTAGAGTAGCTTCTGATATTGGCCAAGCTTGGGTTGAAACGGCTCTATCAGCTGTCTCTGTTGGTTCATTTAAACCTGTTGGTGAGAAAGATACTTTCGATTTAGAATATTGGGGCTTAGAACAGGCGAAACTTGGAAAAAAGGAATCTCCAAAATTAGAAGGTCACATAGTTGTCATTACAGGAGCAGGTGGAGCGATTGGGAAACAAATAGCAAGAGAATTCAAAAATGCTGGAGCAGAAATAATAGTCCTAGACCTTGATAAAAAATCTCTTGAATCAACTAAAGATTTTTGCGGGAAAAATACTTTAGGAATTACTTGCGATATCACTATTGAAGAGCAAATTGAAACTGCTTTTGAGCGCATAACTGAAAACTTTGGAGGAATTGATATTTTAATTTCAAATGCTGGGGGGGCATGGGAAGGAAGTATTGCCGCGATGGATCAATCTATTTTTAGAAAAAGTATGGAATTAAATCTTTATTCTCATTATTTTTTAGCTAAAAAAGCCATAGAAATATTTCATGCTCAGGATTTTTCTGAGGAAAATAAGGATCATATCTTAGGAGGTCAAATATTATTTAATATTAGCAAGCAGGCGATTAATCCTGGACCAAATTTTGGTTCTTACGGAATTTCAAAGGCTGCTTTATTAGCACTAATGCGACAAATCTCATTGGAGGAAGGAATTAATAAAATTAGATCAAATGGTATAAATGCAGACAGAATCAAATCGGGACTATTAAACCAAAGCATGATTAAAAATAGGGCAGCTGCTAGAGGTTTGTCAGAGGAAGAATATATGTCCGGAAATCTTTTAAAATCAGAAGTTTTAGCAGAGGATGTTGCAAAAGCATTTCTTGCCCTTTCTGAAATGAAGAAAACTACTGGAGCATTATTAACTGTAGATGGAGGCAATGTAGCTGCCATGGTTAGATAAATTTTTGGTTAAATTAATTTTTAATAAATATTTTATATTTTTTATTAGCTAAATTAAATATTAAAGTAGAGTTAATAATTATTCTCAAATATCCAATATTTACTTTATAGTTTTGAAAATGGAGATGAAAAAAAATATATATTTATTACTCTCAAATCATAGAACGACTAAAGGTATTGAGCAGCAAAGAGACATTATAAAAAGGGTTTTCAAAAATTTAGGTGGATTTGAATTAATAGAAACTAATTATTTAATTCCAAATCAAACAAATATTCTTATTGAAGAGTCTAATTTAGATTTAATAAGATTAATGAGAAGAATGAAAGAGTTTTATAAAAAAACGAGATTTATTATTTTCGTTACAGAATATCTATCGAAATCAAATTATGGATATCAATTAAATACATTTGATCTAAAGACAAAGATAGCTCACTTTTATATAAGGATATTTTCCAAAATCCCACTTACTAATTTCATGAGAGTAAACCATAATCAAGATTTTTTCCTAAACAAATCATCAAAATTTATAAAAAAATTAAGGGATTTAATTCAAAAATCAATACTAATACCACTTACATTTGTATTTGATAGGGATGGCTTAATAAATTTAACTGAGCTTGCTAGGAGAGAGTATTGTTTGCTCAAATCAAAAGATTTATATGATTTATGTATTAGTAATTGTAATTCTGTTAATGAAACTTATAAAGAATTTTTTAATTGCAAAATAATATTATTGCCCACCTATATAGATCTAAATAAAACTTTGCATGCAAGAAAAAACAAAAAGCAGAACTATATGTCTTCTATATTTTTCTCAGGAAGATTAACAAAATACCGAAAAGAAGTTCTGAAAAATTTATTTAAAATAAACGTAATTTCGCCAAGTGGATTATTTCTAAGATATTTCGATTCAATTAAACAGCTAAAAAATAATACTGATCAGAACAAAATACCTTTGTTTGAGATATATATAAAGCAAGAAAAAAATTGGCCATATTCATCCCCTATGCGAACTCTTATGACAATTGAGGAGGGTCACATTCCTATTAATTTTGGAAATTTCCAAGATCATGACATTAATTCATGTGCGATACATTTTGATGATTCTATAGATGAATATAATATTTATGAATATATTTCAAAAGTAGATATCGAAAGAGCTTTTAATAATCTTGACGAATTAATTATAAAATTCAATGAATCGCAAAAAATGCTTCTTGAAAACACATTTCTGGCAATATCCTCATTATGAATATTTTAAAAAATTCATTTTCTAGGATATCAGAATGATAAAAAATTTAGAAGGGTTTGAAACAACTCCCTTAGCTGTCTATGGAATTCCCAGATCTGGTTTTTCACTATCAATATCAACACTTTATAAATTAGGTTTTTTTAATCATGCTCAAACAAATGAACTAGAGACAATTGATAAGGATTTAGGTGAACTAATTTACAGTCCAATTACATCTGAAATTAAAGAAAATTTAACAGAAGACATTACTTTATCTGGTGAATTTTCTTCATTAACCGGTGGGCCGAAACAACTAAAAAATGGGCAATTATGGGTAAGAAAATATATTGGATTAGGTAAACTTGGCGACATAACTCTATCTATAAAAATACCTGATATTTTTGCATGCTTATGCCCTTTATATCATTCTCATACAGTTGACGATTCAATAGCCAAAAGAAAATGCAATATATTTTCTTTAAGACATCCATGCGGAATATATGAATCTTCTATAAATTCATTTAATGCTTTAACAAGTGAATATCTTCAAACACTTAATAAAACAGATACAGAAGAGGAAAATATAAGAAGGCAACTTGCTTTACATAAAATTTGTTCGCAACCAATTAGAGAATCAATGATCAAATATTTGTCTGATAATATGATGACTTATTCAAACTATTATGAGAAATTTTCTGAAAATATTCAAAATTTATCTTGGGAGGGTTTTTTATATAATAATTCAAAAAACGCAAATAACTTAATAAAAGTATTCAACCAATTCGGCATCAAAAAATCTATTTTAGAAATAGATCAAGTTATTAAGGAATCAAAATATAGGAATTTGCTTCAATTTCATAAACATAATTATAGACCAGGACATGCAATGCTTACTGGATGGGTAACTGAGTTACCTATAATAATAATTAAAGAGATAGAAAATTTAAAATCTTATAGAAATTATATAGAATTATTAGATGAAGTCTTTCCAAATTGCTCAATGTTAAATGAAGGATCTTTATTAAATTCGAAATTCAGTAAATTAAGCAATACTATCTTAAAATTAAATAGTAGTTTTGATACTAATATCGATCCACTTCTAAAGGAATATGCACTTAATAAAACAAATGTTGATCAATCATCATTTAAAAATAGTCACATCGTTAATCATGATTGTGGTTTAATTTATGTACATAGAATGAGTAAATCTTGTAAAAATTTTATTAAATCTTTTGAAATGTTTTCAGATAAGTTAAATGATATTTTTGAAAAATTAGGATTAAATTTTCGCTATACAAACCTAAGAGGTACATACAAAAATTATCCAAACTTAAATGAGCCAATTCATATTGCAAAAGAGCTTAAAAATACCCTAGTAAGTTTATTAAATTAATGAGATTTATCTTTACCAGTCAAGGCACTTCAGGTTCAGGATCACTAGCAAGATCTTTGAATTTAGTTAGCAATATTTTTTCAGTTCATGGACATTTCCCTGTAGATAAACATCTAAATATTGATTATAAGAATGATGATTTGTCTCATTTATTAGGTCACTCAATGAAAGGGATTTATGAAAGAGATATAAATACAATCTTCGAATTCTTAGAGGATTGCGTACCTGAGAAAGAACACCACGGATTAGTTCATACTTTTACTTTAGGAAGCTTGGAAAATAAATTAAAGGAGATTAACTTTAATCAAAAAATAAACAATGTAGCAGTAGCTAATATTGTTAGAGATCCTGAAAAAGTCTATTTAAGTTCAAGAGCTTTAATAAACAAATCTCTAAGATTTTCTAGATATGGTAAAAAAGAATATTTAGATAATTATCAAAATTTAATAAGTACAAACCCATTACTTTTACCAATTCTGAATCAAATAGAAATATTAGAATTAAAAAATCCTTATTCTTCAATAGAAATTCTAATTGCAGCAAATACTGTTGCTTTAATGTTTAATGAAGCTGGAAATACAAATAATTTAATAAAATCTTATAAAATTGAGGAAATTTTAGAAAATAAAGAAGCTTTTCACCAATTTTTATCTCAGACAATTAATTACAAGGAACCAGTAGATAAGATCCCAGAAGAGATTACGAAGAAAGTAAATTTACATAGAAAAAGTAAATCAGCTTATAAATTAACTGAAATTGAAAAGGTCTTAATAGACTATTTTTTAAATGAAAATGGGGTAAAAATCATGAATACCCTATATCCTGAAAACTATATTAATAATCCCAATTTAAAAGAAAAACAAATTTTTCATTCAAAGAATATAAAAAAAGTTGACTCAAATAAAGAAATGTTTAGAAATATGCGAGAAAATCTAATATTAAATTCCTTATTTGATAAGGATGGTAAGAATTTTGATTTTATCCAAGAAAAACTAGCCCGCTCTATAGCCTCAATTGATCAAATTCTTTTAAGTTTTGAAGATAACAAGAATGTCTCGAATTTAAATTGGAGTTCAAATATTAAATTTATAAGTGAAGATAAAAAAATTAATGCCAATATTATTGCTATTAATAATCAGAGATATATTGTCCCTCAAAATTTAGGGGAAATTAATCCAAATGATTTTATTACAGAAAAAATCTTCTTAGAAAGATATCCAAGCATTAAAAAAGTTAATAGCTTAAAGTCTAAATTTAAAAATAAATTTTTGAATAAAATAAAATTATTCAAAAAAAAATTAATTAATTACATTAATTAAAATTTATAAAATTTAATTTACATAACTTGTTAAACAATTTACTTGACCTAAAAAATTTTTTAAAAATGAAAGAATTTCTAATAAAACTTACTATTTAAAATTTCATTGATTTAATAAACTCAATTTTATATGATGAAATTTTGATAAATTACACTTTTCTTGTCAATGTATAAATATCTGAGTCTGTAATCTCATCTATATCTGGCACCCATGATTGATAGTCATCCCAAACGGCACTTATTAACTTTCCTGTTAGCCCATCTGAATCCGAAGACAATAGAAATTCAATTAATTTATATGCTTTTCCCATATCGGTCGCGCCATCATCTTTTTGTTTTTTTATATTGTTGAAATATTCAGCGCCAACCTTTTCAGTACCAGCATCTATAACTTCGTCCAGTAATTTTGTATTCAAAACACCCGGTGCCAAAGAATTTATATCACAAATATCTTTATATTCAACTGCTATGGAATTCATAAGTCTTACAACTGCAGTTTTCGATGCAGCATAACCTAAAGCAAAATACATAGGTTTAGTAGCACCGCCTCCTGAAAGTTGAATAAACTTTGGTCTATTTAAATAATTAGAACACATTACAGGTAGAAGTTTTTTTGCGATTAAAAAAGGTGCCACCAAATTGACATTTAAAGACTTGATAAATTCATCTGTATCAGCATCCTTTAAATTACCAATAGGACCATGAATTCCAGCATTTGATATAATTGCACTTAAAGAGCCTAAAGCTTCTATCGAGAAAAGATTCTCAATATTCATTATTTGCTCTTGATCACTAAGATCACACTTTTTGTGAAAATATAAAACATTATCATAATGTTTAAGCGGACTTTTATCGGATAAATCTGATCTAGACAAACCTAAAATTTTATGACCTTTCTTTAATAAATTTAAAGTAATAAATTCACCTAAACCAGAGGTGGTCCCAGTGATCAATATTGTTCGCAAACTCATTAGGCTATCAAATATTTTTTTTATAAAATTTAAAATTCAAATCCCGAACTTAATGCATCATTATAAAACATCTTTACTGTTTCCCTAGAAAAATCGTCTAAGTCCTTATCTTTTAAATCTAGCTTTTTTATGATATCTGCTGTAGCGGTAATTATGTGACAGCCAACTTGTTCAGCTTCGTAAATATTGAAAACCTCTCTGGTGCTAGCCCACAAAAGTTCACATTTGCTCAATTCTTTATCTTTCATAAGTTCTAGGATTGACTTTGCAACAGGCTTGGGATCAATTCCAGTATCGGCGATTCTCCCTGAAAAAAGTGAAATAATAGATTGATTATTTCTTGGCAAAGAATCTATAAATTTTTCAACTTGTTTTAAGGTTGTTACAGCTGTTATATTCAATTTCAAAGATTGATCAACAAGTTTTTTTATTAAGTCTTTCATAGATTCTCCCCTCGTGTTTATATGGGGAATTTTTACGTAAACTTGATCGCCCAATTCTCCAAGAATTAGGGCTTGACGATACATTTCTTCTTGCTCATCTGCAACAACCTCAAACGAGATAGGTTTATTCTTTACTTCTAAACAAACAGTTCTACAAAAATGAAGATAGTCCGTAACCCCTGATTTTCTCATTAGGGAAGGATTTGTAGTAATTCCTTTAATTTTGGGTGATTTTGCTAACTTTATTATTTGATCTAAATTAGCTCCATCAGAATAAATACTTATTTTCATAATTCAATTAATCAAATAAATTCATAAAAATTTATGAAGATTAAATTTTTTATATTATTACACCTAGATTAACATTAATTTTTTAGCTCTAAATGAAATTGAATAAATATTAATTTATGAAAATAATCAGCAAAATTTAAATTTTAAAGGATTAATTAAAAATCCCTTTATTTTTGCAAAATTTTCAATAAGAATAATAACGCTCTAGATGTAGAGGAGAAAGCCTCTAATTTTGTATATTGTTTTTTCACTAAAAGTCTAGTATTTTTATTATTTGATATGAAAAATTGATTTTCTACTTTTGCTGAAGTTGCCGCTTGTAAGTCCTTCAATGAGTCACCTATCATAACAGCTTCATTTGGTTTTACTTTAAATTTTCTCAAAGCCTCAATTATCATCCCTGGTTTAGGTTTTCTACAATTACAATCATCATTATCATCGTGTGGACAAACGAGGAAATTATTTATAGGGATATCATAAGTTTTTGATATTTTTTTAATGATTTGTTCGTGCGTTTGAAAATCTAGTAAATTTCTTGAAAGATCTGGTTGATTTGTAGCCACCACAATTTTTAAATTAATTTTTTTTAAGATTAACTTAATTTTTTTATGGTCATCAGGCATTTCAAGTTCTTTCAAAGTTCTTGGAGAAGATTTAATTTCTCCTCTCATAACAACCTTGTTTAGGACACCATCTCTGTCAAGAATTAATAGTTTAATCAATTTTTAAAGCATTAATTTATGGGCATTTTTTTAAAAAACTTTCCTTGAATTCCATCAAAGCTTTTGGTGTTCCAATTTCAAAGTATCTCTTGTTTGCAAAAACAAAAGGTAATTTCTCGTAAATTAATGAAACATAATGATACCAAGACGATAAATCAAACCGTTCTACTTTTGATGTACTCCTAATGTAATCCTCACTATTTATAATACTTAATCCATAATCAATATATTTCATTTTTTTATTTGGGCAGATTTTGTTGTAAATTAATTTATTTTCAAGATTAATTTCAATATTACTTTTATCTGTCAATCCCTTATTCAATATTACGCTAAGCAATAAAGGTGGTGACCCCTTTTTGAAAGTCTCAAGCATTAAGTTCCAGTTGACATCCAAAATCGTATCTCCATAAGTTAGAAAAAATGGAGAGTTAATGTTTTTACAAGCTTTTTTCAAAGCGCCACCAGTTCCTAATAAAGAATCCCCATCTGAAATTACTGTATAACCAATATCTATTCTTTTTTTTATTAAATACTTAATTATCTGGTCCCCTTTGTGACCTATTAAGAAATAAATATGGGACACTGAATCATAGTCAATTGAATCAAACCAGAAGTCTGCAAATAATTTATCTTTAGTTATGGGTATAAGAAACTTTGGTATGTCAGGATAAAACTTACTTATTCTTGTCCCTAAGCCACCAACTAAAACGACAAGAGGTAGTTTTAACATTATTCAGAAACAATCAATTTACTCCCTTCATGATCAAAATTAAATGAAACTTCCCTTAAACCATAACTCTTCATAGAATTCCTTAGTTGAGTTTTTTGTGAAGTAACAAAAAGTAAAAACCCTCCACCACCAGCTCCAACTATTTTGCCTCCAATTGCTCCATTTTTTAAAGCGAATTCATATATTTCATCAACAAGCTTATTGGACATTCCCTTAGATCTAGATTTCTTATAATTCCAATGATCATGCATTACTAAACCAAATTGAAGATAATCTTTTGCTTCGAGTAAATCTACACTGGTTTTTCCAAGTTCTTTTATATAATCAAGATTTTTTATCATATCAGATTCATTATTTTTAGTTTTTTTATCTTGGTCATCCAACAAGGGTAATGCTGATCTTGTATAACCAGTGAAATACAATATTAAATGGTCTTTTAATTCTTCAAGATCTTCTTGTCCTAAATTTAAAAGCCTTGTATTTACTGTGTCATCCCTTTTAAATTCTAGTATTCTCACCCCTCCAAGAGCTGAAGCATATTGATCTTGTTTACCTATTGGTTGTTTTAAACGATCAATTTCAATATTGCAGGCCTCTTTGGCAATAGCTTGATTTGAAACGTAATTTCTTTTTAATGCATGCATTGACTTTAATAATGCACATGTAAAACTTCCAGACGAACCTAAACCAGTGCCTGCAGGAATGTCCGCTAATGTTGTTATTTCAATTTGAGATGAAACTTCTTGGTACTTTAATAAAACTTCTTTGATGATTTTGTGATTTACTTCTGCTATGGAATCTGTTTTTTCTATCTCTGAATACTTTAAATAGATACCTTTTTCAAATGGTTTGGTAATATTGCAGTAAACATATTTGTTTATTGCTGCACTTAACAAAAAGCCCTCATTAACCCTGTAATAAGATGGAAGATCAGTACCCCCTCCACCTAAGGTTATTCTTAATGGGCTTCTTGACAAGAACATTTTGAATTTTTATAAATATACTCAACAATAGCATGTAATTTAATTGCATCATTGAGTGATTTTGAGCTGTAATTATCATTTTTAATATTATTAATGAATAAAGAGCTCTCAACTTCCCAAGATGTATCAGTACCAGGATATTCAAAGATAGTTGTTTTTGGAGGCCCTAGATTTTTCCCCATTTCATATATAGTCAAACTCTCAATCCCATAAGAACCTCCTAATCCCTTTATAGAAAATTGAATATCATCTGTAAATAATTCAAATATGAAATTATTTTTCCATTCAGTCCAACTAGCATTGAAATTTGCAAAGATTTTTTCATCTGTAGACTTTAAAATAATGTTCGCATTATCTTCAACTTCTCCACCCCAAAAAATATTTCGAAGTTTTGCATATTCAACCTCAAAATCCTTACCAGTCATATAAATCAATAAATCAATAAGATGAGATCCTTGATCTAATAACTCTCCTCCCCCAGATTTTTTAGGATCCATTCTCCATTCTGAACCATAACCTTTTCTTCCTCCATGTCCATAATTTCCCCTTACAGTTCGGATCTGATTGCTTAAATTATTATCTTCTATGTATTTCTTTAGAAATAAGAAAGAAGGATGAAATCTGTGATTGAATCCAAAAGATAAGCAAATATTATTTTTCTTTTCAAATTCCTTTTTAATTTTCAAAATGGATTTATGGTTTATAGCTCCAGGTTTTTCAACAAAAGTATGTAGGCTTTTTGAAATGCTCAAGCAAGCAAGAGGTGCTAAGAATTCATGAATAGTACATATAAATATGGCATCAACTTTTTTTAAAAGTTCTTCATTTAATTCGTTATAAACCTCACAATTAAATCTTTTTTCAAATTTCTCTCTAGCAGTCTGACTTGGATCGACTCCAAAAATAATATTAACATCGTTGGGTAAAGAGTTTGCTCTCTTGAAACCAATTAATCCTAGTCCCACAAATCCTACTTTCATATTAAATAACTAATTGTCAGTATTAAATTTTAGATATTCAATAGTATCTTTTAAGGATTCTTTAATCGTAAATTCAGGAATCCAACCTAATTCATTTTTAATTTTATTACAACATAAATGAATTAATGGATTATCTCCAATCCAACCTTGACTTCCACCGGTGTATTCAAATGATGGATTTAAATTCATATTTTCAGAAATAAACCTTGCTGAGTTAGTAACTGTAATAGTCTCAGGTGTACCAATATTAAATATATTTACTAATTTTAAATTATCATCCTTGGTTAACGCCAAATTAAGTGCCCTTATACAGTCATTTACATGAAGGTATGACTTTGTTTGAGTCCCATCTCCAAGAATTTTTAAAGTTTCATTATTGTTAATTAATTGATTATAAAAATCAACAACATGGCCATGAGTATATCTAGGACCAAGGATAGACACAAATCTAAAGATATAAGACTCTAATCCATAAGCATAAGAATAAGAAGTAATTAAGGATTCACCGGCTAGTTTTGAGGCTCCATATAAGGATGTTTGTATTGGGAAAGAAGCATTTTCTTTGGTTGGGACTTGGTCATGTTCACCATAAACTGAGCCAGTCGATGAAAAAATGAATTTCCTAATCTTATTTATTCTCGCTACTTCAAGCATATTTGAAGTATTTATAGTGTTTTCTTTTAAGTCTTTCTTTGGATGGTTCGGACCAAATCTTACGTCTGCATTTGCTGCTAAATGTATTATTGTGTCAACGTCTTTAAAAAGATCATTATTCACATCCACTTTATCAATGTCTTGTTTTAATAAAATGAAGGAATTGTTCTTATAAGCCTTTGAAAGAAATCTTTCTTGACCTGTTGAGAAATTATCAATCCCAATTATTTGATGATTTCTCTCAAGTAAAAAGTCTGCTAAGTTGCTTCCAATAAAACCTGCAACACCAGTTAAAATGATTTTCATATTTGATTATCAAGGCCGATCCTATGCTGAATAATATATCTTGGCCTACCCATTACTTGATCAAAAATCCTAGAAATATATTGAGCCATGACACCAAGCATCATGATTTGAATTAAAGAAAATAAAGTAATTAAACCTATAATTGGAGTTATCCCTATTGGGATATAAGAAGATATTGATAATCTTACAAATATATATATTAATGTTAAAACTATTACAAGCAGAGTAGAAAAAAGACTTAACCACCAAATTAAATCCAATGGCTTCGTTGTAAAACCAAATAAGCCATTTAAACCGATTTTCAAAGATCCTGTGAACTTGTTGTAATGGCCGGATCCAAAAGCTCTGGAGTCCCTATCGTAAAGAACCGAGGTTTGCTTAAATCCAACATATGATACGAGCCCTCTTAAGAAACAATCCCTATCATCCATACTAACTACTTGCTTTACAGCTCTCCTAGACATTATTCTGAAATCACCAGTATTTCTAGGGATATTTAAATTTGATGCCTTGTTGATAACTTTATAACCTACAAAAGTTATCAATTTCTTTAAAAAAGTTTCTCCTTCTCTTGTCCTTCTTTGGGCATAAACGACATCATATCCTTCTTAGCCTTTTGAAATAACTCATAAATTAATTCTGGAGGATCCTGTAAATCAGCGTCAATTACAACGGTATAGTGAGCATTAGAACAAGTCAAGGCTGCAATAGTTGCTTGAGGTTGCCCAAATCTTCTGGATAGAAGTATTGCTTTTACTTTATTATTCTTATCATGCTCCTCAATTATTAACTCGTAAGTATTATCAGAACTGGGGTCAACACTAAATATTATTTCATAATCTTCTCCCACCAAATTTTCTGATACTTGAACCAATCTATTGACACAGGGTTTTACACATTCGGCATCGTTGTATATTGGTATAACAATAGATAGTGAAACCATATAACAATAACTTTCAGAATTCCTAAACTATTTAGCCAATAACAATAATATCAGCTTGCATACTATGTTATCTGAAAATGTAAAAATGTGTTATTTTGATAATTAATATAGGTCGTTTGAGAATGCTCGGGAAACTTGAAAATAGTGTTGTAAATCCTCTTTTCAATCCTAAGAAATTTGGCTTTATTTGGGTTATTAAAAGTTCTTTTTAAAAAGTCAAAAATAAATAACAGATCCCCAAAATATAATGCATAAACAATCCTGAAAATTAGAGATGAAAATTATACATAAATTAAAATCTAAAAAATTTATCTTTCAAATCATAACACCCCCGATAATTACTTTATATTTAATAAATTTCTTGAATATAAAATTCGGGAAGAATTTACTCGAATTTAATTTTTTAAATAACTGGACTATTTTAATTTTCTTACTTCTTATAGTACAGCTAATTACTGCCTCTTTAAGGTTTAAATATATATTTAATTTCATAAGTAAAGAGAAAATCAATTTAGGTGATTTTATTATTTTGACATCGATCGGAACGATAGTTGGTTTTATAGGTTTATCAGCCTTAAATGATATTTTTCGTTCACTATATATTAAATATAAAATGAAATATATTAAGCTTAAAGATGCATTTATTTATACTTATTTTGATAGATTATTCTCCATTTCTTTATTTATTCCAGGGGCTCTTTTGCTATCAATTATTTATGCAAATAAAATTATACACAAGTTTTTAATATTCATAATTCTTTTAATTACAATCTTACTTGTATATTTCGTACTAAATTATATTTTGTTGAAGTTTAAATGTAAAAATATTAAGAGTAAAAATTTAGGCAATCTTAAAGTAAATACTATTTTTAATTCTTCTAGATTATTTACCTTAGGCTCTATTTGCCATTTGTCCCAAATCTTAAGTATTCAATTATTCACAATGAAACTAATAGGGCTCGAAAAAATCCGAGTAATTGAAGAAAGTTCACTTAATTTATTAGACTCGTTAATTTTAACGGTCATTACAAATTTGCCCATATCAATTGGTGGCATTGGTACAAGAGAAATTTATTTAAAATATACTAAAAATGTTTTCCAAAATGAAGAAATCCTTTCTTTATTTTCTCAAGCGATGGTAAATTATAATTTATACTTTGTTTTTACCACTTTTGTACTTTTGGTTGTAACTATAGCTTTAAAATTTAATTTAATATCAAAATGATTCTTCTTAAAGAAAATTCAAAATACATTAAATATATTGTTTACCTTTATGTAGCTCTTGGATTTCTTATTTTTTTAAATGGAGATTTGATAATAACCGATACAGACTCCTTATATAATCACTATCCTAATTTAATAAGTGGAGCTGAATCTAGTTGCAAGCAAACTTTTATATTTTCTATTTTTGGAGGGGTTGGTGTAGAAAATATATATCATTGGCATACTAAGTATTTCCCATATAATATATTTTGCATTATTCCTAGAAACCTAATCCTTGATGCAATTAATATCTGGGTTTTATTATTTACATTTCTATCTCATTTATTCTTATATCTAACCTCAATAAGAATTAATAATAATAAACTCCTCTCACTTTTTATTAGTACTGCATTTATTTTTTCTGGCTCTTACTGGTTTTTAACAACGAGCTTTGTTGCTATCTACCAATTTTTTAATTTCTGTTTAGCATTATTTACCATAACATTACTTTTTAGATACAAACTTAAAAAAATTCAAAGTGCATTTTGCTTCTCAATATTATTTTTTAATACATATTCAATTTCAAACTCAGGAGTAATTACTTATTCAACAGCATTTTTAGCATCAATTCTTTTCTATATTTTTCTCAACCTGTTTATAAATAAAAATTTCAAGAAAACTTTAATTAATGCAATCATAATATCATTATTGTGTTTTTTAGGGTTTATAAATTCACCTAGATTTAATGATGATGTAATTAGAGTCCAAGATTTATCAAAATATTCTTTAAAAGAAAAATTATCATCTTTCAATTTTTCAAAAAGTTATGAGAAATTTGTAGCTAGTCAATTTACAGCAATGAGTTTGGTTAATCCTTTTTCATTTGGTAAAGATATACATACTTCC
>MDSZ01011307.1_pt1 | contig 15012 bp, 15 predicted proteins | sample 811201 | NCBI WGS metagenome assembly MDSZ01 (sample SAMN05326647, study PRJNA326480) | marine metagenome | isolation source: seawater | place: Indian Ocean: North | collected 2010
CAATTACATAAAAAAGAAGCCCCGCTTTTGCGGGGCTTTTCTTTATTCATCTTCTGGATTAACAGGGGGTATTCCGTCGTGAGGAAATGGAAAATCTGACCATGGAATAGGTGTATGCAATCTGCTATAAATCTGGTCTTCCAATCGGTGCAGCCACCCTAGTCCAGAAACATATTCATTAGCTAGTCCACTAATATTTCCAGATACATATTCAGGGGTGTAATTAACACTAATATAACCAGAACTTGAGGGGTGCGTACCAGTATCTAAATCAGTATACCATTGAGAAAATCCTGTGGTGCCGTCAATATATGCGCCTTCAACAACAGATACTCCGTTCTCATCAAGACCGCTAAATTGACAGTTTAAGCCTACAACCAAAGATTCAACTCCGGTTTTCAAGGAGTTATTGTACATCGGATCTAACCGACTAAAAGTATAAGTGTATGTTCCTGATAAGTGTGCCATTTATTATAATATTTTTTAAAATTTGTTTTTCTATGGGTTTTTTGTTTTCGTGTCGGTGGACTCGTGTTTTGCCAATTGAATCTCTATATCTCTTAATCTTGCGTTCAAATCTCTAATGGCGAATGTATTATTTGAAGTGTCTTTTTGAAGTATTGTAATTTCTGTTATCTTTTTGTCCATTTGAATTAAATGATCTTCTAGCTTTTCAAATTCTACTTTGCTTGGAAATAATGTTTGCAAATAAGCTAATATAGCTAAGCCAATAATTGGCGCCACTTTTAGAAACGTGTCTAAGTCTCCAAATCCGATTTTGTTTTTATTTTCCCCTGCCATCTGTACATACTATATACACCCTTTTCAAAAAATAACATAATTTTTTTTAAATTCAGTTATGGTTTTACTACGAAATTGCAGTTGGGTAACATATAATTTGGCCCTGAATATTGCTTCAAATATATTAAAGATTGCAAATACGCTTCATATCTTTCGCACATTTTTTGTATTGTAAAATTTTTGCTTGCATGCTCTCTGCATTTCTGAGGTTTTATTTGATGAGAAATGTTAGCAGCATGTGCAAATTCATTTAGTGATCGACATCTAAAGCCCGTTTCTCCATGCAAGTTAAATTCAGACGGCCCTCCCCAGTCTGTTGATATTACTGGAGTGCCAGATATAAAAGATTCTATCATGGTCCATCCACAAGGTTCGCTATATAAACTTGGCATAATTAAACATCGAGCATTTGCTAAAAGTAACTTTCTTTCGTTAGTGCTTACAGTATGAATGTATTCAGCTTGAGGATTATCTTTTGCCAAATTGTTTTCCATATTTTGAGGGCCAACAAATTTTATTGGTATTTTTAGTATTTTTGAAACATTCTGAGCAATGCCTATCCCCTTTGCATTGGTCATTCTACCCAAGAAAAGTAAATAATTCTCTTTTTGCTCTTTATAAGTAAAGTCATCAAAATAAAAACCGGGAGGTATTACTGCATCTCCAAAAGAGGGAAAGTTATTATCATAAAGTTTATATTGCATTTTATGCAATTGAGCGTAAGTTTCGAAGACTTTAAACTCTGAAAATCCAGAATCATAACCAATGCTTGCCTCAACCACAATAAAATCTTTTAGCTGATCGCAACAATTTCTATGGCCAAACCCCCAAAAAGCTAAAACAAAATCATTTCTACTTTGTTTATTTTTTTTAATTAAATTTGTTGCATTTTTATTGAATTCATCATGAACTTGATTGTTAACATTTTGATCATGAAACTCTTTCCAAGTTTTATTTCCGTATACTTTATCGTATGTTTTTCTAGAAATTACATCAAAGTGCTTTGTGCAGTGCACTTCGGAATCTGGATGACCATAATGAAAGACAGTATGACCTCGAGCGGTCATCTCTTTGCAAAATTTGTAAACTTTCTGTGTGAAGGCACATAGAGTTATTTCTTTTTTAGTAGGGTAGATTGGAATAGATAAAACATGAAAAATCATATTTACTTAAATTGTAAGAGGTTTTTTATCGAAGTCAAGTGTAATATATTGTAATGAGTAGACGGAAGAAGTCTTCGGCGTCGGAAAAGATAATACCACTTGCTGAAAATAAGTACAAGCTTTATCTTAATAAATTTGATTTAACTAAAAAGCAACATGAATTTTTAAAAATCGCTTTTGATAAAAACACAAAAATTGTTTTTGTTTCAGGTCCAGCAGGAGCCTCAAAAACTTTTATATCTATTTATGCGGCTTTACAGCTATTCAATATGAATATGAATCAAGATATTGTTTATGTAAGAACAATAGCAGAAAGCGCAGAGAGAAATTTAGGAAGTTTGCCGGGAGATGTTAATGAAAAGTTTCATCCCTTTATGATGCCATTACAAGACAAGTTAGAAGAGCTGCTTGATAAAAATCAAATTAAAATGTTATTTGAAGAAAACATTATACAGTGCGCCCCTATTAATTATTTAAGGGGGGCGAGTTGGGCTAACAAGTTAGTCATAGCCGACGAATCTCAAAATTTTACAATGAAAGAGCTTGTTACTTTAATTACTAGAATTGGAGATAACTCTAAGTATTTTATTTGTGGGGATCCTATGCAATCTGACATAAATGGGAAAACAGGCTTTTCTCCGTTGTGTAAAGTTTTTGACGATGAAGATTCAAAAAGTAAAGGAATACATACCTTTAAGTTTACTGAAAATGACATTGTTCGCAGTGAAATTTTAAAATTTATTGTGAATAAACTAGAAAATAATTTAAAAAAATAAATTATAGATACAACTTATTATGGCTAGTATATATTGTCCAGAGTGTGGAGCGAAAAATAGTTACTCCTTGAGTAAACCAAACTTTTGTCAGGGGTGTGGAACTAAATTTGGGTCTTTGGATGCACCCAGAAACGGTCCAAAATTAAAATCTTCAAAGGCAAGCGCCTCTGTTGAAGAACAAGATGATGATTACATTCCTGACATTTCAAAATTAGAATATGACATTGAAATGTCTGCCAACAAGCTTACATTTGAGAATCTTGTTAATAATCCTGTTCATCCAGATGACGTAAAATATCCACAACATAAAAAACGCGGACATAAAAAAATGTTCAAAAATAAAAGCGATTTAGAAAATCAATCTAAGATTGATTGCGCAAGTTCTCGAAACAAACCAACAGATACCGGTGGCCCCCAGTAAAAAGAAACAAACCTATGAAGATAAATATGAGGTCATCGATAATGAAATAAGAAAGCGTTTCTATAAATGGCATCTTCACGCTATAGCGTGGTTTGATTTCGAAGACGTTTCTCAGATCATTCGAACTCATATTTATAAAAAATGGGAGCAATGGGATCAAGCTAGGCCTATTGAGCCTTGGGTGAATAAAATTATTTCCAATCAGATGAAAAATATTCTGAGGAATAATTATTCTAATTTTGCTAGACCATGCATTAGTTGCCAGCACAACCAATCTAAAGAAAACGTTAACCCCGGGCAAACATCTAACTTGTGCGCTTTTACCCCCAGTGGCACGCAATCTAATGAATGCGGTGATTATGCTAAATGGGAAAAAACTCGCAAACAAGCGTATGACATCAAAATTCCTGTTTCCTTAGAGCATCATACTTATGATAAAGTTACTTTGCCTGAGGATCATTATAATATACATTCTGCTATTGGTCAACTTCATTTATCGATGAGAGAATATTTAAATGATAGGCACTACATAATTTATAAAATGCTTTTCATAGATAATATAGATGAAGAGGTTGTAGCAGATGTGTTAGGTTATAAAAGTAATGAAAAAGGTAGAAAAGCAGGATATAAGCAAATCAAAAATCTTAAAAATTTTTATAAAAAAATAGCACGCAAAATTTGTGGGGAAAAGGATATATTTTTCGAATGAAAGAATATGTTTTAACAAAAGAGCAAAAAGAGAAAAGTCTAGATTTATTTCAAGAGTTAGACGGAGACTTAAGTGAAGCTGTCAAAAAGTTATTTGACGACCCAGCTGAAAAGGGCAGTACTCAAAGAGGAAGAGCTGTAAGAAATTACTGGGTAGAGAAGGGCCTGAATTACAGGACCAAAGTAAAAAAGAAATCAAGTAAATATTTTTTGAGCGACAATGAAAAAGTTTTTGTGAAGCAGCATTATGGCCCTGAGATGACTAAAAAAGAAATTGGGGAATTGTTATGGCCTAATGATTCTACAAATAAAGGTTTTACAGAAAGCGCTAAATTTATTGGGCTTTGTGACTATATTAGCAAAGAGTTTCCATCTGCAGTTACTGTTCGCGATGATGCAATAGGGGAAAAGTATGCAGCCCCAAAAGTATTATCAACTGCAGTCAAAAGGGTTAATAAGGCAGCGTCAAAAGAATTTGAATTAGAAAAGTTAAACGTACAAGATCGCAAATGCATTGAAAGATTAATTGGGTATTTGAATGGCCCAAGATTTGTTCAAGTAATAAATTCTTATATCACGCGTCAAAATAGAGATTTATTTGAGTCTGAATACATACGCAGTACTTGGGATAAGCCTGATTTAACGTCTGACGAATTAAATTTATATGTTAATGTTTGCATGGATTATGTCAATTTAAAAGAAATTGAACAGCAAAAACAAAAATTAAATTTAATGTTTGATGATACTGAGGGTCAAAATGATTTAACCATGCGGTTAACTGAAATGTTAAAAACAAAAGCAGAAGAATACAATCAGTGCATCAACAGAATCGATAAGATGTTGGCGAAATTAAACGGAGAAAGAGCCAAGAGAGTTGCAAACCAACAACAAAGAAATGCATCTATAATTTCTTTAGTTCAACTTTTTCAGGACGAAGAAGAAAGAAAGATGATGATTAAGATGGCTCAGATGCAAAAACAATCAGTGCGCGTTGAGGCAGACGAGATTGAAAAAATGTCTGATTGGAAAGCTCGTGTATTGGGAATTAGTAAAGAAGATGCTATATAATGGAAGATGTCGACCCCAAAATTGTTAGGTGTGCTGAGTGCAAAAAAGAATTCACAAGTAGGGCATCTTTGCATAAACACATTAAACAGCACGGGCTGAACTTAGCATCTTATTATACAAAATACTTCCCAAGAGTAAATAAATTAACCGGAGATCCACTTCCATTTAAAAGATATGAAGAATATTTTGAAAGAGATTTTTCCACCAAACAGCAACTGACGAAATGGTGCAAAGAAAGACCCAAAGAAGAAGTCAAAGAATACATTCTTAACCTTCTGCAAAAGAGACATTGCAAAAAAGACAGAAAATATGGGCCTTTTCATTTAGAGACAAAGAATTCTTTTTTACCTTCTATAAAATTATGCAAAGAAATATTTGGGAGTTATAATGCGGCCTGCGAAGCTATTGGCTGCGAACCTCTGTACAATAACAATATTCCTAAAAATTTTTTTAGCGATCCGATACCACTAGATTTAAAAGTGGCTATAGATACAAGAGAGCAAAAACCTTTAAGCTTCAAGTGCGAACAAGAGGTTTTAAAATTAGATATAGGAGATTATACTGCGCTAGGAGATTATTATTCTTATACTTTTGTAGATAGAAAATCAGGGAATGATCTACAGGGAACTTTAAGTAAAAATCATATAGGTAGATTTAAAAACGAAATAAAAAGAGCGCAAGAAATGAATTCATATCTTTTTGTAGTTATTGAATCTAGTATTGAAAAAATGATAAAAGAAAATAAAATTTTTAATAGAAAATCAAATATTGATTATACATTAAGAAGAATTAAGGATTTGTCTCACGAGTTTCCAAGGTCATGCCAATTTGTATTTGTTGACAATAGAGAAAGAGCATCTGACATAATACCACGTATATTACTTGCGGGCAAAAAAATCTGGCAGACTGATGTTCAATATTTTTTCGATAATTTATGAGCTGGGTAGCAGGAAAGCAAAAAGAAAGGCCAAATAAAGTTCGTACTAATGATGAGCTATTAGAAATAGATGGCTTTTTAGATGAGCGTGAAGCTAAGATAGCTTTGTATGAATTTTTGAGAAACAACGTTACATTTACCACTGATTTACTTTTAGGCGTAAAGCTTTTTCCGTTTCAACACATGGCTATAAAATCCATGTTTGAAACAGATTACTTTTTGGGGGTTTGGAGCCGCGGAATGTCCAAGTCTTTTACAACTGGCATTTTTGCAGCATTGGATGCTGTATTGAATCAAGGCGTTGAAATTGGAATTATATCTAAATCTTTTCGACAAGCTAAAATGATTTTTAAGAAAATAGAAGATATTGCCAATAAGCCTGAAGCTAGTTTTTTCCGGCAATGCATCACGAGAACTTCCAAAAACAATGATGAGTGGTTGATGGAAATTGGCGCTAGTCGTATTAGAGCTCTTCCTTTAGGCGATGGCGAAAAACTGCGTGGTTTTCGTTTTCATAGAATTATTATTGATGAGTTTTTGCTCATGCCTGAAAGAATTTATAATGAGGTAATTGTGCCGTTTCTATCAGTTGTAGAAAATCCAACTCAACGTGCGGATTTGCACAAATTGGAATCTTTACTTATTGAAGAAGGAAGCATGAATGAAGAAGATAGGCACGTTTGGCCTAACAATAAACTAATAGCATTGTCTTCGGCTTCATATAAATTTGAATATTTATATAAACTTTATAGCCAATTTGAGCATCTGATAACTACTGATGCAGCAGAAAAAGATAAGGCTTCAAGATGTATCATGCAATATAGTTACGATTGTGCGCCTAAACAATTATATGATGAAAACCTCATAAATCAAGCTAAAGCGACAATGAGTCAATCGCAGTTTGAAAGAGAATTTGGGGCTATATTTACAGACGATAGTTCTGGTTATTTTAAAACAAGTAAAATGGCATTATGTACTGTTCCAGATGGAGAGACCCCGACGATTGAAGTTCAAGGAGATCCAGACTCAGAATACATTTTATCATTTGACCCGTCTTGGTCTCAAACTGAAAGTTCGGATGATTTTGCGATACAAATATTAAAATTACTTAAAGAAGAACAAAAAATGGTATTAGTCCATAGTTATGCCCTTTCCGGAACATCTCTGAAACATCATATAAATTACTTTTTGTTTTGCTTGGAGAATTTTAACATAGTTGCCATATGTGGTGACTATAACGGTGGGGTTCAGTTTTTACAGGCATGTAATGAAAGTGAAACTTTTAAAAGCAAAGATATAAAATTAAAAACTATAGAAGTTAATTTTGATAAACCAGAAGAATATCAGTCAGATTTACAAAAATATAAAAATGAGTACAATTCTGAGGATCACAGAACTATCATTTTAAGAAAGCCTACTAGCAGCTGGATAAGGCAGGCCAATGAATTATTGCAGGCTCATTTTGATCATAGGCGAATTTATTTTGCTAGTAGGGCTATTGATGATTCATATGTTTCGCAAAAAAATAAAAATATCCCAATATCTGATTTAAAATTTTTACGCACTTCAGAAGAATCTAAACAAAGCGCTGCGGCTAAAATGATAGATTTCATTGAGCATCAGTCAGATATGATGAATCTGACAAAAAATGAATGCGCTTTAATTCAAATCACGACAACATCACAAGGCACTCAAACCTTTGATCTTCCAGCGAATTTAAGGCGTCAGAATAGCCCAGACAAAGCAAGAAAAGATTCTTATTCGGCTTTAGTTTTAGGAAATTGGATGGGTAAAGTTTACTTTGATGCTCAAGCGAAAAAAGTCGAAGATATAACAGAAACGTTCGAACCTACTTTTATTTTATAACTATTTAACTTTGAAAGTCGACTTTTGTCACTTTTAGTGTAATATACTTTAGTATCATGTCAGCTCCATATCAAAAAAGAAAATACACAAAGCGCTCTGACTATTGGAACAAATTCAAAGAACAAGAGAAGCCAATTGAAAACATCATGCATGCAAACAAAGAAAAAAACTATGAACCGCAATTAATAGGAGATTCTTTTTATAATTACGATGCTAAAGCATCATATGGTAGAACTCCTATGGGCGGAGACTCTACCAATCTAAGAAGAAATAATGTTGCGGTTGCGCCCATGATGTATAAATACGAAAATATACGTAGTGGTTTGCTTCCGTATCAGTTTTCGGCAAGTGGAGTTAACGTTAGAGATGCAATTGAATTATGCCAGAAAGCATATTGTAATATAGCTATATTTAGAAACTCAGTTGATACAATGGCTGACTTTGCGAACTCACAGCTTTATGTTGAGGGTGGGAGTGCGAAATCTAGAGAATTTATTAATGCTTGGTTAAAAAAAATTAAAATTTGGAATCTTAAAGATCAATTCTTTAGGGAGTATTATCGAAGCGGAAATGTATTTCTTTATACAATAAGCAGTAAATTTAATGCTGACGAATTTTCAAAAGTTAGAAATTTAGGCATTAATGTATTAAGCAATAAAATCCCTGTTAAATATATAGTTTTAAATCCTTATGATGTTACTGCAAAAAGAGCTACATCATTTGAGAAGTCAGGACTTTACAATAAAATATTAAGTGAATATGAGTTAGAAAGATTGCAAGACCCTAAGACTGACGAAGACAGGGAGTTGTTTGATGCGCTGGACCCCCAGCTACAAAAAAGAATCAAACAAGGCAATTGGTCTGCTAATGGCGCCACAATAGAATTGGACCCTTTAAAGCTTAGGTATGCCTTCTATAAAAAACAAGACTATGAAGCTTTTGCTGTTCCTTTTGGTTTTCCTGTGCTAGATGATATCAATTTTAAATTAGAAATGAAAAAAATTGATCAATCAATTTGCAGAACTATTGAGAATGTAGTGTTGATGATCACCATGGGAACGACTCCAGATAAAGGAGGCGTCAATCCAAGAAATATTCGTGCAATGCAATCTTTATTTCAAAACCAGAGTGTTGGGCGAATTTTAGTCAGTGACTATACTACAAAGGCCGAATTTATCATACCAGACATTCAAAAAGTAATTGGGCCATCGAAATATGAAGTTGTAAATCAAGATATTAAAGAAGGGTTGCAAAATATTATATTAAGTCAAGAAAAATTTGCGAGCACCGAAGTTAAAGCTCAAATGTTTTTACAAAGACTGAACGAAGCAAGAGAGTCGTTTTTAAATGACTTCTTGCAATCTGAAATTAAACAGATATGTAAGAATTTTGGATTTAGAGATGTTCCTACAGCTAAGTTTGAAACGATTGATCTGAAAGATCAAGCGCAGATACAAAGAGTTATTACTCGCATGATGGAGCTTGGAATTTTACCTCCTGAGCAAGGAATGAAAGTTATAGAAACTGGAGTGTTCCCTCCTGCTGAAGAGTTAGAACGATCACAAAAGAAGTTTGTAGATGATAGATTAAAAGGGTATTACAATCCGTTAGTAGGTGGAGCTCCTCTTCCTATTGATTTTGACGAAGAAGAAGAGTTGGCTGAAATTCGTCATCCTCAAGGCGCAAAACAATTACAACAACGTAGACAGTTTGAAGAGCGTAAAGATAATAGAGGCAAAAGCCCAAGTAATCCGGGTAGGCCAGTCGGATCGAAAACTTTAGCTTCTGAAACTTATTCTGTAGGAGCAATCAAAGATACTGTAGATCAAACTAATTCACTTTATAACAGTTTATTATCCGAAGCGAAAAAAACCTTCAAGAGAAAGAGGTTAAACAAAGACCAACGTTCTATTTTGGAAAGGATTTGTGAGTCAGTTGTAGTTGCAACAGATCCCAGCAAGTGGATTGAGGTGGGAACGTCTTGCATAAAAGACGCTTCTAAAATTACAGCTCTAAGCCCATTGGCAGAAATAGTTGATATAAGTGCAGAGCATTCATTAGATGATTATGCGGCAGCGATTTTGTACCATAGTAGAAAAAATTCTCTAAACAAATAAAAAAGTGTAATAATTAACAGCTATGTCTGCAAAATTCAAATATAAAACTGAATACAACTTTGATGTATTCGCAACTACAGATTTAGAAAACGATCTGCAGATTAGTACAGCTTCTTTAGAAAACTTGCGACCATTTATTCCTAAGTCTATTGACTTGGATAGAAATGTTGATTTAGTTGGGGCGGCTTTTAACGCAGCGATTGTAAATAAATTTAATAGAAATGGAGATGGTATTGACTCAAAGACAGCAGTTGATCTAATAGATTATTTTATTCACAAGCCAACTAACATTGAACATAAAAAACAAAAAGTTGTTGGGCATATTGTTAACGCAGGCTTTACTGACATTGAAAATGAAAAAATTATAGGCAATGGCGCAGCTTTAAATAATAATGATCCTTTTTATATTTCTTTAGCCTCGGTCATATACAAAACAGTTAACCCTGAATTTGCAAATGTTTTATTAGATTCAAGCGACGAAGACAGCAATTATTTTCATAAAATTTCAGCGAGTTGGGAATTAGGATTTAATGATTATGTTATAGCTGTTGGCTCTGATAATCTAAAAGATGCAGAAATTGTATCAAATCCTCGTCAGATCGAAGAACTCCAAAAGCACTTAAGAACTTTTCAAGGTTCTGGCACTTTAAATGACGGAACCCCAGTTTTCAGGTTAGTCGTTGGAGAAGTTTTTCCATTAGGGATTGGGTTTACAACAAATCCTGCCGCAGATGTAAAGGGGCTAATTACACAAAGGAACATGGACATTCAATTAAATGACCATCGAGATGATGCAGAAAGTGCTGTCGAAGAAGAGGCTAAAGCAAAAAAATTTAAAAATAATATTTTAAAAATTTCCCAAAAGGAAATAAATACTGTAAAAAATACTAAGACTATGGATATCACGGAATTCAAAACAGAGTTCGAGAAGATCCTCGATTCGAAGTTGTCTGACAAAGCTGAGTTTACTCAGGAAGCCGTCGCCAGTGTCGCTTCTCATGTGATCGACAAGATCCGCGAGAAGGATGCGGCGTGGCAAGCCGAGAGAGACCAATTTGAAACTGATAGAATTCAGTCTCAAAAAGACGCTGAGGAGGCCAAAGCTTCAATTGAAGACCTTCAGAGCAAATTAGAGCAAGCCAATGAAAAAATAAATTCATTGGAAGATTCTATTAACACTGCGAAAGCAGAGGAGTTATTCAATAGCAGAATGGAAGTTATTGACAATCTTTACGATCTTTCTGATCAAGACCGTAGCGTTTTGGCGAAAGAAGTTAAGGATTTAGATAGCGCCGAAGCTGCTTTTGAAGATTATCAGTCTAAATTGTCATCACTGCTTCAACACAAGAGCAAAGCTTTTATCGAAGAGCAGGAAAAACAATTTCAGGCTAAAGTGCAAGAGGCTGTGGAACAACGTTTAGCACAAGAGTCAACCGCTTCGGTTGAAACTCCTGTCGCTTCAACTGAGGCTGCAAAATCTGAAGATACGGTCGAAGATGTAGTTGAAAGCGTTGAAGTTCCGCATTCTAGTATTGCGAACAACAACGAGGCATCTTCTGTTGAAGAAACTCTCGAAGATAAGTTCAAGAGTGCTTTCAGCGCCCAAAACATTTCAATAACCTACTAAACATTAAACTACTATGGCATTAAGATTATATCCATTTAGGCAATATAGCGATCACGATGTCGTGAATCTCTACGCCAATCAGGACGTAGATGATAATCCGACAACGAACGGCAACGGTAGTGCTGGTGTGCTGGTTAAGGTGTTGAGCGGAAACTTAAATAAGGACACTTTCGATTTAATCGACTCCTCTTATTTAGGCAAGACTGATTACCCGTTTGTGGGTGCAGACAAGTATCCGACAGTTCCTTTACGAGTTACCGCAGCCACTACTGGTAATGGCGTTTTAGGCGTCACTCTTAGGCAAACGCTGAAAAACGACGAGAATGGAGAGAAGCTTCTCTACAATCCCGTCAAGAGAGACGAGTTACAAGCAGTCCTTAGCGGACAGGCAGTTCCTGTTGCATCCAAAGGTATCTTTACTTTTGATGAAACAGCTTACGAGAAAGATTCCAACTTTGTTCCCGGCAACATTTGTGGTATTTCCGCAGATTCGGCTGGCAAGTTAACAGGATTCGCTCGCGAATCTTTGGCTGACTTGGCTGGAACTATTGTTGGTCAGATTCTTGGAACTGGCAACAGAACTTCACAGATCGGAGCTTCCGATCAGTTCGCTGGTACTGGTACTGCTCAGTATGCATTAGTGCAGTTAGACTGCTCCGCTTCATGGGATGTTGCATAATAATTAACCAGAAAGGTATTTAACGAAAATGAAAATCACATTAAAAAGAACCGATGAGCAAGTCGAATTAGTGAAGGCAATGGCCTCTCGTAACAGAGAGACTGCCTACGCTGCACAGGTTGCATTGGCTGAGTTTATTGGCCCGGTTTTGGCAGAAGTTATTAACAATGCCCCAACCGTTAGCAATCTTTTCACTCCTTTGGAGTACAATGCAGATGACAATCCTTCTATTCCGTTGGATTTATACTACGATATCTTCGATGAAGATTATATTCGTGTTTACAGTCAGTCTGTCGCAGGTGGTCTTCCCACCAACTATGTTCAACCTACAGCTTCCGAGCTGAAGTTTACCACTTATCATCTTGATAGTGCAGTATCTTTCGATAGAAAGTATGCTTCTCGTTCAAGACTTGATGTTGTAGGTAAGACCTTCACTCGTGTCGCTCAGGAAGTCCTCTTGAAGCAGGAAAGAACTTCTTCTAACCTGTTGATGACCGCCTTGGCTACTGCCAAGACCGGCACTTCTTCTGAGCAGGGAGATTTGCGCCACGTTTTCCGTACGGCGCAAGCTAACCGCTTCTTACTTGAGGATTTGAATAAATTATTCACTAAGATTAAGAGAATTAACTCTTCGTTCTCAGGTGGTACCCCATCTGGTGCACGTAAAGGTCTTAGCGATCTTTTAGTCTCTCCTGAAGTTGTTGAGCAAATCAGATCTATGGCTTATCAGCCTGTAAGTACTTTAGGTCCTGACGGAACCGCTGCTACTCATGGTGATGGTGCTGGCCTTGCCGCACCTGACGCAGTTCGTAACAGCGTATTCAGTCAAGCGGGCTTAACCGAGTTCTTCGGCGTAGCTATTATGGAGGTTCTGGAAATGGGCGTTGGCAAGCGCTTCAACGAAGTGTTTAACACTGTTTCCAGCGGTATCACTTACTTCGCTCATGGCGCTAACCCAACTACTACTTCAGCTTTTGCCCCGGCAACTGAGGAAGTTATCGTTGGTTTGGATCGTACGCAAGACGCTATGATTCGTGCTATTGCAGTCGATAGTGACACCGGCTCTCAGTTCAACTTGGTCGCTGATGATCAGTTCTCCTCGCGTCAGCAGAGAATTGGTTACTATGGCGCCTTGGAAGAGGGTCGTATGGTACTGAATGATAGAGCTTTAGTCGGCTTGATCATGTAATCCGTTTGGTACTTCTATCACGCTCCACCCCGGAAACGGGGTGGAGTTTTTTTTTGGAAAAAAGGCTTTTTAGTTGTAATATCTAATATGGCTAGTAAAAAGAAAACTAAACGAAAAAGCTCTGCCTCAAAAAAGGTTGAAAGTTTAGATGATATCCAAAATTTCTCTACAGGTAAAATTGATGATGATACCTTAAAAAGAGTAGAGGAATTAGAAGAAGTTCTTGGGATTAAAACCGTTAATCCTTTTGGAACAAATGAACCTAAAATTTTTGAAAAAAAACTTAAAGAATCAACTGTTAGCGATTTGCAAAACTTATGCACAAAAGTAGGGATTTTTCCTGATGGCACTCGTGATCGAATGATTCTTAAATTAAGAGAAGAATTTAAGCGGGTCACAAGGGGAAGCAGAACATTAAGTATGGAAGTTCCTATGGGCATATCTGACCCAAATCACCCTGAACACGAAAAAGCTAAAAAATTAATGGGAGAAGGTTTCAATTTATAGTGTAATTATATATAAATGCCAGATAGACAAAAAACACCATATTTAGTCAGCACAATAGCCACAGGCATATTCAATGATGAATTTGACTCGGATACTGGCTTTTCTACGTTAGCTTCGATATCTGGTTGGTTGGCGAACAATGTAGGCCTTCTAAATACTACGTTGTATACTGCGTACTCTGGCTCCGGGGCAGCAAGTAATGATGCTCAATATCCGGGTGATACTATTATTTCACCCTCTGGCAATTTTAGGTTTGAAGAGGCAGATATATACAAGCAAATATATTTGACTAATTATTATACTAAAAAAGCAAGGGCAGTATTAAAAGGAATCGATAGTTCTGTTGATTTTATTTCCCTGAAAGAAGGAGACTCCGTAATTACTCGTACCAACAAAAACGAAATAGCAAAAACTTATCGAGGTTTTGCTAAAGACGCTCAAGAAAATTTGGACAATTTAGTAGCTAAATATAATATATATCAAGCAGAGCCAGTCCAAGTAGCAGGTACAGATGCCCCAGAATCTCCAGCAAGTGGAGACGTCTACGGAAGAATATACTATACTAGAGGATAAAACTGCGCCCCCGCTTTATGCGGGGCTTTTATGGATCAATATAGTTTAGCTCCAAATAATTTACCATCTCAAGTATTTGAAGTTGGTTTGTCCGATCTGCCTACTATAGTTGTAGTAGGGGCTCATGACGGAATAGAGGGGGAGCAATATGGCTTTATGAGCTTTCTAGAAGGGCTCGACAATTTTAAGCTTTATTTAATAGAGCCTATAGGCCGTTATTTTGATCAACTTTATAATGTATATGGAAAATTTGGCGACAAAGTAACATATTTAAATTACGCAATATCAAACAATACTTCTGACAACGCGCATATGATTGATTTAGGAATGATGTCTTATGTCAATAAAATGCCAGAAGGTTGGGAAAAAGATCATAAATTATTTTCTGAAACTGGAGAGAGTTTATCTATTATTGAGGTAAAAAGTAAAACTTGGCAGGATTTCGTAATTGAGAATAAAATTGATACAATTGATATTTTATTACTAGATTGTGAAGGTCACGAACTAAATATTATTAGTCAAATGGACTTTGAAAAAACAAAAATCAAATCAATTAGATATGAATATGAAACTTTAAAGA